>JACXTT010000701.1_pt1 | contig 57337 bp, 54 predicted proteins | sample 9270951 | NCBI WGS metagenome assembly JACXTT01 (sample SAMN15532306, study PRJNA645909) | rock metagenome | isolation source: weathered quartz diorite | place: Puerto Rico | collected 2017-06-21
CCTGGGAGTCCCTTTAAGGGAAACTCGAAAAAGGAGGCCGGCAAACTGGGCCCGCCCGTCAAATTCGACCATGTGCGCGACGCCGGCAAACTCGTTTGCGAAGGCACGTTCCACTTTGGCCGCGGCCTCGGCACATTCACTTTCCAACCGGACCCCAACTACAAAGCGGAACTCGAAAAGCTTGGATTCCGCCTCGTCGGCGAGAAGAAAGAACTCGATTACTTCATGGCGGACGTCAGTCTCGACTTTGCTCGCGCCGTCAACCAGGCGAACCTTCACGCCTCGAGCGACGAGTTGTTCGAAATGCGCATCCACGGACTGACGCGAGACTACATCGCCGATATGCGCGCCACGGGATACACGAATCTCACCGCACGCGACTACATCGACCTCAAGATTCACGGCGTGAAAACCGAGTTCGTCCGCGGCCTCAAGAAGGCTGGCTACGACGTGAGCGCGAAGAAAATCGTGGAACTCGCGATCCATGGCGTCGACGCGGAATTCATGGCGGACCTGAAGCGGGCGGGCTATAACCTCGAAATCGACAAAATCATCGAGATGAAGATTCACGGCATCAGCCGCGACTACATCCAGACTCTCGCCTCCTATGGGCTCAAACCTCGCGCGGAGGACCTCGTGCAGATGAAGATCCACGGAATCGATCCCCAATACCTGCGTGGACTCAAGGAAGCCGGCTTTCAGGACCTCGAGGCAGAGCGCGTGGTGCAACTGCGCATCCACGGCGTGTCAACGGACTTCATCCGCCAGACCAAAGACCTCGGCTACAAGTTCTCCATCAAGGAACTTACCGACCTTCGAATCCAGGGAGTCGACGCCGCGTACCTGCGCAAGTTGAAGAACGCCGGGTTCCAGAATCTCAGCGCAGACAAGATCGTCAAACTGCGCATCCACGGAGTGGACTAGTAGCCAGCTAAACCAAATAGATATTGATCCGCTCTTTGCCTTTGCCCACGTTATCGCGCTGGAGGCGGATGGGACCCACTTCGCTCGTCCGCTTCAAGTGCGTGCCGCCGCAAGGCACGCGCGAAAAACCTCCCACTTCCCAATAGCGCCGTTGCAACGCCTCATCGCTGAACGCGCTGATGACCGGATGATCCGCATCGATAATAGCCATTGCATCCGCGGTGAGTTCGGGCAGCAGCGGCGTCACACTCTGCGTCCAGATGAAATCGATTCGCGATTTGCCGGCTGCAATGTGCGCCCCGATCTTCTCTACGCCAGGGCACTTGCGATACATCAACTCGAGCACGAGTTCCGCGGCGAAATGCAGGCGCATCAGCTTGTAACGCCGATCCCAGTCGATGGACATGCGCGTGACATCGCCTGGCTGAAACCCGTGCGCCTCGCTCTCGAGCGTGTACACGATGTCCTGGTCCTGCTTCTGCGCGCGAACCACCTTCGCCTCGCCAATCTGCCCGGCGTCGCTTTCCTGCCCGCCTGAAAACGCGTAGAAAATCGTGCGGTCCACGGTGATGTCCGCGCCCCGTACCGTGACGATTCGAACGTCCTCCAGCTCCGTCCTGTAAGGCTCGGCCCAGAAGAGCTTCTCGAGACTCATAAAGGAATGTTGCCATGCTTCTTGCGAGGCATCGTGTCCACCTTGTTTTCGAGCAGCCGCAGCGCCTTGATCAGTTTCGGCCTTGTTTCATGGGGTTCGATCACGTCATCGATGTAGCCGCGCTCCGCCGCTACAAACGGACTGGCGAACCGTTCCTTGAACTCATTCACCTTCTGCGCCCGCGCCGTGACCGGATCGTCTGCGGCCAGAATCTCGCGGCGGTACACGATGTTGACCGCGCCTTCCGCTCCCATCACCGCGATTTCGGCCGTTGGATAGGCAAAATTCATATCGGTTCGCAGATGCTTGGAACCCATCACGCAATAGGCGCCGCCGTAAGCCTTGCGCGTGATCACCGTGATCTTGGGAACCGTCGCTTCCGCGTACGCATACAGCAGTTTCGCGCCATGCCGGATGATGCCGCCGAACTCCTGATCGGCGCCGGGCAAGAATCCGGGCACATCCTCAAACGTGATGATCGGAATATTGAACGCATCGCAAAAACGCACGAACCGCGCGCCTTTTGTAGACGAATTGATATCAAGACACCCCGCTAGGAATGCGGGCTGATTCGCCACAATGCCTACGCTGCGGCCGTCAAGCCGCGCAAAGCCCGTGACGATGTTGCGGGCGAACATCTCATGCACTTCGAGGAACTCGCCGTCATCCACCACGCGCGTGATGATGTCCTTGATGTCATAAGGGATGTTGCTCTCATCGGGCACAATGGTGTCGAGCTTCAGGTCCTGCCGGTCGATTGGATCGCTGGTCGGCTTGCGGGGCGGATCCTCGGCGTTGTTCTGCGGCAGATAAGTTAGGAGTTCGCGTATGGTGCGCAGGCACTCGGCGTCATCGGGCGAAATGAAGTGCGCCACGCCGCTGGTGGAATTGTGGGTGGACGCGCCGCCGAGCCGCTCTTTGTCCACATCCTCATGCGTCACGGTCTTGATCACATCGGGGCCGGTGACAAACATGTAGCTCGTGCTGTCCACCATGAAGATGAAGTCGGTGATCGCGGGCGAGTACACGGCGCCCCCCGCACAGGGCCCCATAATCGCGGAAATCTGCGGCACCACGCCGCTCGCGAGCGTATTGCGTAAAAAGATGTCCGCATAGCCCGCAAGCGACAGCACGCCTTCCTGAATCCGCGCGCCGCCCGAATCGTTGAGGCCGATCACCGGGCAGCCGGTCTTCATCGCGAGGTCCATGATCTTGCAGATCTTGAGCGCGTTGGTTTCGGAAAGAGAACCCCCGAACACCGTGAAATCCTGCGCGAACACATATGCGGGCCGCCCGTTGATGAGCCCGTAGCCGGTCACGAAACCATCGCCGTCGATCACCTGCTCGTCCATGCCGAAGTCGCGGCAGCGGTGGCGCACCAGCTTGTCCATTTCCTCGAACGTGCCTTCGTCAAGCAGCAAATCGATGCGTTCGCGGGCGGAAAGCTTCCCTTCTTTGTGCTGGCGCTGTTTGCGCTCTTCGCCTCCGCCCGCTTCGGCGGCGGCGTGGCGCTTGCGAACTTCTTCCAACCAGTTGGACGGCATAAACATCCATTGTAGAGGGGGAAGTACCATCAAAATGATGACTCGAAACATTCTGCTCCACTGCATCCTGGGCTCGGCCATGCTCTTCGCCGACGCGGTCACCGACGGCGCGAAGAAGAAGATCGCCGACGGCAAGTATGAAGAGGCAATTTCCGATCTCGATGCGGCGTACAAGAAAAATCCGAAGTCCGCTGAACTGAAGAAAGCGCTCGCGGGCGCCTATTTCGCGCAGGGCAACGCACTGATGAACAACGCGCAGATGCCGCCTTTCCGCAAGTATCCGGGCGCGCTGCGGTCCTTCCGCAAGACCGTGGAGCTCGACCCTACGGACAACGAGGCCAAGGCCAACATCAAGACCATCGAGGACATATACAAATCGATGGGCCGCCCGGTTCCCCAATAGCCTGCGCAGGGCCGGAGACGCTACCATGGAGATTCCCACTTAAATCAGAGGTTTCTTTTGTCGTCTCCGACTACTCCGAACACCACCATTGAAGTGCTGCGCCAACAGCGTCTCGACAAGATCGCAGGGTTGCGCCAACTCGGCCTCGATCCCTTTCCGTCGAAGAGCAGCCGCAGCACCTACACCGCACCCATCCTCGCCGATTTTGAAGCGAATGAGGGCAAAGAAGTCACCATCGCCGGCCGCCTGATTTCCTGGAGAAAACAGGGCGGCATGGCCTTTGGACACATTCAGGATCAAACCGGCGAGATCCAACTCATGCTGCGCCGTCAGACGCTCGCCCCGACCGACGCCGCCACCAATACGCTCGGCTACGAAGACCTGAAGATGCTCGACATCGGCGACATCATCGAAGCCACCGGTAAAGTGGGCAAGACGCAGCGCGGCGAAATCTCGATCCTCGTGGACAGCGTCCGTTTTCTCACCAAGAGCCTGCGCCCGCTGCCCGACAAGTGGGGCGGCATCGCCGATCGCGAAATCGCCATTCGCCGCCGCTACCTAGACATGGTGTCGGAACCCGAAAAGAAACGACGCTTCGAAAATATCGGCAAGATGCTCTTCGAGATCCGCCGCTTTCTGCACGAGCGCGGCTTCATCGAGTTCCACACGCCAGTGATTCAGCCGCAATACGGCGGCGGCACCGCCAAGCCCTTCCGTACGTACGTCAACGCGCTGTCGACCGAGATGTACCTGTCCATCTCGCACGAACTTTATCTGAAGCGCCTGATCGCGGCGGGATTCGACAAGGTCTACACGATCGGCCGCTACTTCCGCAACGAAGGCATCGATCGCAGCCACCATCCCGAGTTCGCGATGATCGAGACGATGACGGCGTACGAGAACTACGAATACAACATGGAACTGATCGAGTCCATGTTCCGCCACATCGCGATCCACGCATTCGGCAAGACCACGTTCCAAGTCGGCGAACACCTCGTCGACTTCTCGCAACCCTGGACCCGGCTCAACATGGCCGAAAGCCTCAAAGCCGTCACCGGCGTGGACTTCCGCGAGGTTCCCGATGCCGAGGCCGCCAATGCGGAACTGCGCAAAATGGGCCTCGAAGAAGAGATGCAGACCGTCGGCCACGCACTGGTCTATGCGTTTGAAGAGAAGGTCGCGCCGACACTCATCCAACCGACGCTCGTGTACGGCCACCCGATCGAGATTTCGCCTCTCGCCAAGCCTCTGCGCTCGGATCCGCGCTTTGTCGAGCGCTTCGAAATCTACATCGGAGGCATCGAGTGCGGCGATAACTGGAGCGAACAGAACGATCCGGTGACCCTGCTAGAGCGCTGGCGCCAGATGTACAAGCACGACACGCGCGAAGGCGAATACCAGCCGCTCGATTACGACTTTCTCGAGATGCTCGAGCACGGCATGCCTCCGACCACGGGAATCGGCCCGGGAATCGAACGCATGGCGATGATCTTCACCGAACAGGCGGACATCTACGACGTGATCTTCTTCCCGCTGATGAAGCCGGTGCTGTCGCAGACCAACCGCGCGATCTACAAAATCGAAACTCCGGTGGAGAGCGACGAAGACTAACGGACGGCGCCAAAGCTGAGTGCGAGGCTTTTGAAATTGATGGTCAGGGATTCTAAAGGGCCTCCGAAAAGGCTTCCGCCGTGGCCGCTGACGCTGTAGGAACTGATCAATGCATCCTCCAAGTCGAGATGCATGTAGGTCACATCTTCTTTCGTGAATTCGACCTCAGCCTTAACGCCTTCGCCGTATAGGGATCGATGGAATAGATCTGTACTCGAAATGTCCTGTTGTTTGGTCACGACGATCTCAGTGAGAAATTGAGAAGGGCGGCTGATGCCGGCATTGCTTTGTACGCTTCTCCCGCTGCCGAACTGGCAGGACGTGAGCTCGATCCAATGCTTGTATTTTCCTTTGCTCTTCCCAATGATGTTGCCGAATTTCAAATAGATTGGCACGCGATGCTTCCTTTCGCTCGAGGCGACAATTAGAGTCTTTAACCTGTAGAGCGAGATTCGCGCGCCAATTTGGCTAAAAGTATCTGCGGCCGATCCATTCGGCGACGAGCGCCGGCTTCTCGCGGCCCTCGAGTTCCACGGTGACGTTCTGGCAGATCTCGACGCCTCCGTCGACATCCTTAACCGAGACCAACACCACTCGCGCGCGGATCTTCGAATCCGCCGGCACGGGTGAAACGAAGCGCAGCCTGTTGAACCCGTAATTCACCGAGAGCTTGACCGGCGCCGTGATCTGCACCGCTTCGCCGACCAGCTTCACGAGCAGCGACATCGTCAGAAACCCGTGGGCGATCGTCGTGCCGAACGGGGACTCCGCCTTGGCCCGCTCACGGTCGATGTGGATCCACTGGTGGTCGTGGGTCGCGTCCGCAAACTGGTTGATCATCTCCTGCGTGACGGTGAGCCAACCGCTCACGCCGACCTCTTTGCCGGCCTGGTCTCGCAGAGCGTCGATGGTTGCGAAGGTCATAGAGCTCCCAGCGCCCCGCGGCTCTTTTCGAGCTGAACAATGTACCCGGCGAGCTTTTCTCGAATGCCAGTCACAACCTTCTCGGGGGCCTTGCCCATGAACTCTTCGTTGCCAAGTTGCCGTTCGGAATTGGCGATCACCTTTTCCAACTGCTCGATCTCTTTGGCGAGCTTCACGCGCTGCGCAGCCACCTGTTCGGCGGATTCTTCGGGAACTACCACCAGCAGGTCGAAATCGGGCGTCGAACGCTTCACCGCCGAGCCGTTGACGGCATCGGCGATGGACACGTTGGCGAGCTTCTCGATCACCATCTTGTCGAGCGTCAAGGACGAGGTGATGGAAGCCTGCAACACCAGCTTGCGATCGATCTTTCGTTCGGCGCGGATGTTGCGGATCGCGATGATTGCTTCCTGCAACACCGCCATCTCTTTTTCAGCCGCCGGATTCGATTCGCCCGCTTTAGGATAAGGCTTCAGCGAGATCGATTGCGACGGATCAAGGCGATGGCTGAGTTCTTCGGTGAGGAACGGCATCACCGGATGCAACAGCCGCAAACCGGTCTCGAACGTCGTGAGCAACGAGCGCCAGTCGTCATTCAAGCCGGATTGGTCCACAAAGCGCAGCTTCTTGATCTCGAGATACCAGTCGCAGAACTCGTCCCAGAAGAAATGCCAGATGGTTTGCGCGGCCTCATGATAGCGATGCATCTGCAGGTGCTTGTTCATGTCCGCCGTACATTCATTCAGGCGGCTCTGAATCCAGCGGTCTTCGATGCTGGGCGCTGCGTTTTCCGCCGGAATCTGCGGTTCGACGGCGCAGCGTTCCATGTTCAGAAAGATAAACCGGGCCGCGTTCCACAGCTTGTTGGCGAACCCGCGCGCGCTTTCGAGGCGCTCTTCGGTAAACGCGATATCGTTGCCCGCGGCGGCGCCGAGCACAAGCGAAAGACGCATGGCGTCGGTGCCGAACTTCTCGTTCACCGAAAGCGGATCGACCACATTTCCCTTGGTTTTCGACATCTTCTGGCGATCGGCGTCTCTCACAAGCCCGTGCAGATGCACTTGCCGGAACGGAACTTCGCCTGTGAGTTCGATGCCGAACATGATCATGCGGGCAACCCAGAAGAACAGGATGTCGAAACCGGTCACCATCAGCGTCGTCGGATAGAAGGTCTTCAAGTCCGCGGTCTGATCCGGCCAGCCGAGGGTCGAAAACGGCCACAAGCCGGAACTGAACCACGTGTCGAGCACGTCCGAATCCTGCGCGATATTTGACGAGCCGCACTTGCCACAGACGGCCGCGTCTTCACGCGACACCGTGATTTCGCCGCAGTCGGCGCAATGCCACGCGGGGATGCGATGGCCCCACCACAACTGGCGCGAGATGCACCAGTCGCGGATGTTGTACATCCATTGAAAGTAGGTGTTGCACCACTGCGCGGGCACAAGCTCGATCGCGCCTGTTTCCACAGCTTTGATCGCGGGTTCCGCGAGCGGCTTGATCTTCACCCACCACTGCTTCGAAACCAGCGGTTCCACCACGGTTCCGCAGCGCTGGCACTTGCTGATCGAAAGCGTATGCGGTTCCACTTTTTCAAGCAGCCCGGAAGCTTCGAGATCCGCCACCACGCGATCGCGCGCCTCATAGCGATCGAGGCCCGCGTACTCGCCGCCGGCGGCGGTGATAGCTGCAGTCTCGTCGATCACCTTGATAAACGGCAGATTGTGGCGCTTGCCGGCTTCAAAGTCGTTCGGGTCGTGGGCAGGCGTAATCTTCACGCAGCCGGTGCCGAACTCGGGGTCCGCGATGTCGTCGAGAATGACCGGAATCTCGCGGTTCATCAGCGGCAGAATCACGCTCTTGCCATGCAGGTCGAAGTAGCGTTCATCCTTCGCGTTGATGGCGACCGCGGTATCGCCAAGCATCGTTTCCGGGCGCGTCGTGGCGACGATGAGAAACCTGCCGGGCATGTCCTTCACCGGATACTTCACGTGCCACAAATTGCCTTGCGTTTCTTCGTGCACGCTCTCGAGGTCGGACAACGCGGTGCTGCAGCGCGGGCACCAGTTGACCATGTACTCGGCGCGATAGATGAGTCCTTTTTCGTACAGGCGCACGAAGGTTTCGCGCACGGCGCGCGACAGGCCGGGATCAAGCGTGAAGCGCTCGCGGCTCCAATCGCACGAAGAACCCAAGCGTTTCATCTGATCATCGATGCGCTTCTGGTAGACCTCTTTCCATTCCCAGACCTTTTCGACGAACTTCTCGCGGCCTAGATCGTGACGCGTCAGGCCTTCTTTCGCAAGTTCGCGTTCCACCACCATCTGCGTGGCGATGCCCGCGTGATCGGTGCCTGGGATCCACAACGTGTTGTCGCCGAGCATGCGATGCCAGCGAACCGCCATGTCGATCAGCGTGTGATCGAGCATGTGGCCCATGTGCAGAGAGCCGGTAACGTTGGGCGGAGGTACGGCGAGGGAAAAATACTTCCCGTCCTGGACCGGCGCGCGATAGATGCCGGAATCAATCCACCACTGCGCCCAATGCGGCTCAAACCGCTGGGGTTCGTACACTTTCTCTAATTGCATGGGAGTTCTTCAGAGTATCATGTAGCCATCTGCATGCCTCGCCTTCTGCTGCTGTTTTTCATCCTCATTACTGCCTCGTTTAGCGCCGGGCGGCGCGTTCTGCTGGACGCGCACAACTGCTATCCGTACGGCGGCCGGTTTGTCGAACGGATCGAACTAGCGCTCGCCACCGGACTGCCCGTCGCCATCGAGCAGGACCTCGCCTGGCACGTGGATCATTCCGTGCTCTCGCACGAAAAGGAAACCACCGGCAATGAACCGGCGATGAAGACGTACTTCTTCGAGCGCATCCGTCCCATCATCGAGAAAGAGCTGAAAGACGGCGACAAGAAGAACTGGCCGGTAATCGTGCTCAACCTGGACTTCAAAACCAACGAACCGGAACATCACCGCGCCGTACTGAAACTGCTCGCCGAATACGAGCCGTGGCTCACGACGGCAAAAAAGCAAAAGGATCCGGCCAAGGTGTCAAAGCTCGACATCAAGCCGCTGCTGGTGTTGACCGGCAGCCCCGACGAACAGGCCGCGACGTTTTTCGATAGCGTACCTGTGGGTGAAAAACTGCTGCTCTTTGGCGCCGTCAACGTGAAACCCGGCGAGATGCCGGCCAAGGCGACGAACTACCGGCGCTGGTGGAACAACCCGTGGGGCGCCGTCGAGGAAGGCGGCCAGAAGAAGGCCGGCGATTGGACGGAAGCGGACGAAAAACGTCTGCACATGCTGGTGGACCACGCTCACAAGAACGGCCTGTGGATCCGCTTTTACACGCTCAATGGCATTTCGGCGCCGGGCCTGACGGAGTCCTACAACTTCGGTTCGGTGGAAGCCGCGAAGGCCCGTTGGAAGGCCTGCATCGAAGCGGGCGTGGATTTCATTGCCACCGATCAGTACGAAGATTTCGCCAAATTCAAAGCGTCATTGGGCGCCAGCCGCTAGTACCGGCGGCGGCGTCCACTTGCCCTCGAGGATCTCCTCATGTGGCCAGTACAGCCGGAATGTCAGATTGAAGTTTCCAGACGAAGGCGTGGGCAGCCAGTTGCTTTTCTGCGCCGGCGAGGGCGCCTCGCGCTGGACGTACAAATCAAGCGAACCATCGGCGTTGTACTGCAACGCGTCGCGATCGCCGATCGCGTAACGCCCGATCGGATTCTCCGCAAAATAGCCATGCGGGTCATACATCGTGATGGACCAGAACGCCTTCACCGGCGGCAATTCATTCTTCTCGAGGTGCATGCGGTACGATCGGGCGCTGTCGAGCGCCTTGCCCATGGGGTCGCGATAGCAGTTGAGATAAACCGCGTCTTCAGGAGGGTTCGCGCCCAAGCCGACTCGCGCGACAACAGCCCTAGCCATGTAGTTCACACCGTATCTGCCGACGTTGGAATTCACGCCAGTCCAGCCGTTCTTTCCAGCCATCGTCGTGCGCAATTGATCCACGGAAGCCAGCAGCGCCTTCGCGGACTTCACGCCATCTTCGAAGTCCTTGCTTGGCAGGGCAGTGATCGTTTGCCCCGGCTTCAGGCCCAATTCGGCGAGCTTTTGCAGAAACGGCGCATCCGCGGCGTGGCCCGGATTCGCGGCGAGTAATTGCAGGAACCGGTTGAAGAACTCTACGTCGCCGAGTTCCGCGACCTCTGCCGGAGGCGGCGGGCCCGGCCGGGCAACCGCAGGCTTTCCGGCCTCGATGCGGCTTCCATCGGGATAGCGGCTCAACGGCATCAGCCGGAACCCTCGCTGTACGGCATGCACGCTCGCGTAATCCGCTGTCCCGTTGGTCTGCGTACGGCCGAGAATCCACGCCAGATTCGTCGCACATTCGATGCGATCCACGTTCGCAGGGAGCTTGCCGGTCCAACCAGGGCCCGTGATCGCGAACCATTTCTCGCCGGTGCCGGTTGTGCGCTTGCCTGGAACCGCAATCGTCTCCGTCCAAGCATCGAGAACCTGCACGAGGTAATAGCGGCCTTTCGTATCGGGGGCCCGCAACAACACGGGTTCCTTCGAAAGATCCACCCAGCCGCTCGAATACAAGGTGTCCGCGTTGGGGCGTACGATCGTGCGAAACTTCGGGTCAGGAAACGCAGCGCTGTGAATGAAGCGGTTCGGGTTGACGCCGCCGCTTGCGCGCATCGTGGCGTCCATCAACACGAGCGGATAGGCGAACAGATACGCCTGCTGCCCTTCGAGCCTCGGATTACTGGATTGCGCAAGCGCGCCGGCAGCAGCAAGAATCGCAAAAAGCATCCTCATGAGCTTATCTTGAAATAAGTCTATGTGGCGCGTGGAATTGAGTTGCCCTGCCGGCGAAGAAGAGATTGCGCTCGCGAAGTTCATGGCTTTTGACATTGCGGCGGCCGATACGCAGGATGGTTGCGCGCGGGCGTGGTTTGCGTCGCATGACGAAGCCCTGCGCTGCGTCGAAGAACATGCAGGAACCATTCACGCGGAGGCGATTCAGAACTGGAATGCAGCCTGGCAATCCGAATGGGCCGCCATGCCAGTTGGCGAAAAGCTCTGGCTCGCGCCGCCGTGGGACGACGCTCCGGCGCCCGCCGGGCGGATGCGCCTCGACATGCATCCTGGGACGTTGTTCGGCAATGGCGACCATCCGACCACGCTGCTTTGCCTCGAGGCGTTGGAACGTCTCGTGAAACCCGGCTGCGCCGTGCTGGATGTCGGCTGCGGCTCAGGCCTGCTGCTCGAAGCGGCGAAGCTCCTCGGCGCCCGCGCGGCCATCGGTTGCGATCTCGACTTTGCGGCCGCACGAACCGCGCCCGACTCGTTTCAAGGCAGCGTGGACGCCATCGCGTCAGCTAGCATTGACGTGCTCGTCGCGAACATCCAACTCGGCGTTCTCGAGGGCCTGCTGCCCGAGCTTCGGCGCGTGACCAAGCCCGGCGGAACGATGATTCTGAGCGGGCTACTCGAAGACCAAGCCTCAGCCATCGAGGGCGCCAAAGAGATGCGCACGCGCGATGGCTGGGCGTGTCTTCTGCTTAATGCCTGAAGTGGCGAACGCCCGTGAACACCATCGCAAGGCCTAATTTGTTGGCTGCGGCAATCACTTCGGGATCTTTTACCGAACCGCCGGGCTGTACGACAGCGGTGATGCCGTGCTTGGCCGCTTCTTCTACGCCGTCAGGAAACGGAAAGAACGCGTCGGAGGCGACGACCGCGCCCTGCAACGGCAGCACGGCTTTCATCGCGCCAAACTTCACCGAGTCCACGCGGCTCATCTGGCCCGCGCCCGCACTCACCGACTGCCCGGCGCGCGCGTAGACAATCGCGTTCGACTTCACGTGCTTGACGACCTTCCATCCAAACTCCAGCGCGGCCCATTCTTCCGCGGTCGGCTGCCGTTCGGTCACCACACGCGCGGTCTCGCGGCTCAATTTGGCGCGATCCGCAGTCTGCGTGAGATACCCGCCGCTGATCGATTTCACCACTGGCTCGTTCGGATCAGCCGGCGAAACGCGCAACAGGCGCAGGTTCTTCTTGGCCTGCAGAATCGCCAGCGCCTCGGCCGTGTAGTCCGGCGCCGCGATCGCCTCGATGAAGGTCTTGGCAATCTCCGTGGCAGTCTCGCCATCCACCGCGCGATTGAACGCCAGCACGCCGCCAAAGGCGGAAATCGGATCGGCTTCGAACGCCTTGCGGTAGCTCGCGGCAAGCGTTGGCGCTTCCGCGCAACCGCATGGATTCGTATGTTTGATGATGGCGGAAGCCGGCGCGTCGAACTCCAGAATCAACTGCCATGCAGCGTCCAGGTCGACCAGGTTGTTGTAGGACAGTTCCTTGCCATGGAGTTGCTCGGCCCCGGCGATGCCGCTCCTGCCGCTCGCGTACAGCGCCGCGGCCTGGTGCGGGTTTTCACCGTAGCGCAGGCTGAGCGAGCGCGGCGCGCGAATGTCCAAAACCCGCGGCGGATTTTCCTGCAGGGTCTCGACAACGCCTTGATCGATGAGGATCGATTCGAGCTTCAGCGAGATCGCCCGATCGTAAGCGGCAGTTGTCGCGAAGGCCTTTTTGGCGAGCTTCCAGTGCGTGTCCAATGAGAGATTCGCGGCATTCCCGCGCAGCTCCTCGAGAAGGCTCGCGTAGTCGGCGGGCGAAGTCACGACAGCGACATCCTGATAATTCTTGGCCGCTGCGCGGATCATCGTGGGTCCGCCAATGTCGATGTTTTCGATCAATTCGTGCAGTTGGGCGTCTTCCCGCGCGGCGATCTTTTCGAACTGGTAGAGGTTCACCACCACCATGTCGATTCGCGGAATGCCGTGCTCGGCGAGCGACTGCATATGCGCGGCGTTGGCGCGGATGGCGAGAACGCCGCCAGCCACGCGCGGATGAATGGTTTTGAGGCGTCCGTCCATCATCTCCGGAAAGCCGGTGACCTCGCTGACTTCTTTCACGGCGAGGCCTGCTTCTTTGAGAATGCGATGGGTGCCGCCGGTCGAGATGAGTTCAACGCCAAGTTCGGCGAGGCCGCGGGCAAAATCGGCAACGCCGGTTTTGTCGGTGACGCTCAGCAGAGCGCGCTCTATGATTGCCATGGTGGGAACTTTCAGTTTCTCATGCCCAAACCTGCGGCGTCTCATGTTGGCCCAAAATGTCCGCAACAATGCCCGGCGGTGACTGGCGCGCGAGCAAGGGCGGAACTACCATAGAGCATGTCAACGAGCGAACTTCAAACCTCGGCCGAGCTGATTCTACGGCTATATGAGCTTCGCCGCGATCCTGAAATGCGCCAGGCGCGCCAATGGTTCGCGCAGGAATTCCGCCCCGCCGGTCCGCAGGAGATCATACGACTGTTTCTGTCCGGTGAACGCTCGAGCGCCTCGTACCGCATGGTGACTTCGTATTGGGACATGGCCGCTGCAATGGTCAACCGAGGCGCGATCGATGCGGAACTCTTTCGCGACACCAATGGCGAGTACATCGGATTCTTCTCGATCCTCGAACCCCATCTCGCGGAATTCCGCGCGATGACCGGCGAGAGCGACTACCTGTCCAATTGGGAAAAGCTCGTGCGCGGAACCCCGGGCGCGGTCGAACGCCTCGAGGCTCGCCGCAAGCTCTTCGCCGCCTGGACCGTCATCAAACAATAGGCATTCATGCGTGTACTCATCCTGATTCTCGATGGCGCCCAGTTGCTCGACGTCGCAGGACCCGCGCAGGTGATCGAAACCGCGCGGCTCATCGGCGCGCCATACGATCTGCATTTTGTCGGCGTCGTCAAAACCCGGGCCACAACCCTGGGGCTATCGTTTTCAGGCATCGAGCCGCTGCCGGTTCCACAGGCCGGCGACTGGATCATCGTTTCGGGACTCGCGCATTACGACGGGGCAGCGCGCCGCGTGGTCTTGCGCGATCCGGCGGCATCGCTTCAGGAACGGGAGTGGCTGCGGCGCGCCTATCGCGCGGGCGCGAGAATCTCTTCTGTCTGCGCAGGCGTCTTCGCGCTGGGCGAGGCTGGAATTCTGGACCATCGCCGCGCAACGGCTCACTGGCTCGCGATCGATGAGTTCCGCGCACGATTTCCACTGGCTCATGTAGTCGACGACGTTCTGTTCGTCGAAGACGGGCTCGTCGTCACCAGCGCCGGGGCATCGGCAGGCATAGATATGGCGCTGCACCTGCTGGAACGGGATCACGGCCCGCGCCTCGCCGCGGATGTTGCAAGAGGGCTCGTTTTGCACCAGCGTCGCAGCAGTTCGGGGATACAGTTGAACGCGTTTCACTGCCACCGCGAACATCTGCATCCCGGCATTCACCGTGTACAGGACTGGCTGAGCCGCAATCTCGAAGAGCCGGCAACTCTCGCCCAATTGGCCAAGACGGCGCGAATGAGCGTTCGCTCTCTCACTCGCGAGTTCCGTTCGCAGACCGGCGTCACCGTCGTCGAATACCGCGAGCGCCTGCGAATCGAACAAGCCCGCCGCCTCGCCGCGGAACCTGCATTGTCGCTCGATGAGGTTGCATACCGCTCCGGTTTCGGAGGCGCGCGGCAACTTCGGCGCGTCTGGCGCAAACATAGCGAACTGCCGCTCAACCAGGTGCGCAAAGGCGCATGAACACAGCTTGCGGCGCATGAACACGGCAAGCTAACGTTAAGTCTTGCCATCCTCATCGCGAACGCACCTGACCGCGTGGATCGCGCTCGTGTGCGTGTATTTCTTCTGGGGCACGACCTATCTGGGAATCCGAGTGGCGCTCGAAACCACGCCGCCCGTGTTGCTCATCGCAACCCGCTTCACGATTTCGGGCGTTATTTTGCTCGTCGCGGCAAAGGTGAGAAAGCAGTATATCCCAGGCCTCCGCGAACCCGAATTCTGGTGGACGGCGCTATACGGCGGCGGCATGCTCGCTATCGGCAACACCTGTTTGTCCGTCGCGGAGCAGTGGATCCCCGCCGGCCTCGCGGCGCTCTTCGTTACCACCGCGCCGTTCTGGATGGTTGCCGTGGACGCGCTCGTGCCAGGCGGCGAACGTTTCAAGCCGCGGGTTCTCTGGGGCATGCTCATCGGGCTGCTCGGCGTTCTGATTTTACTGCTGCCGGGCGCCGGCGCTTCGGCAATATCGCCGGCGGTGGTGACGGCGTTTCTGGTGTTGCAGTTGGGAAACCTCGGCTGGTCGGTCGGGTCGATTTTTCAACGCCGCCTGCCGACGCGCGCGCATCCAATCGTGAGCGGCGCGGTGCAGCAAATCACCACGGGACTCCTTTTCTGGATTCCCGCCCTGCTCATGCAGAAGGGCGAATATCACATCACCTGGCGGGGCTCACTGGCGATCCTTTATCTCGCCACCTTCGGCTCGATCGTCGGCTACAGCGCCTATCTCTATGCGCTCGACAAGCTGCCGGTGCCGATCGTTTCGACCTATACGTATGTAAATCCGATCGTTGCGTGCGTACTCGGCTGGCTGCTGTTGAACGAACCATTCGGCATGCGCGAAGTGGCGGCGATGGCGGTGATCTTCATAGGCGTCGGCGTCGTGCGCAAAATGCAGCAAAGAAGTACTCAAAAGAATCCAATGACGGTCGATAAGGGCGTAGAGGATTTCAAGGATGAACCTTTCAGCAACGACAGGGACTGTCGGTAGCGGCGGCATTGCCCTTGGGCATCGTCGCCACCACTTGCAGGAACACACCCAGGAAGCGGATCGGACTGCACGATTCAGGGCCTCCAGCGCCACCCAAACCAATCAATCGCAGCTCAGTTTTCAGGTCAAAACGGCCGAGGGCGACACCGTCACGCTGTCGATTCAATCGCTGCAGCAGTCTGAATTCGACCGCGTATCGTATCGATCTTCAAACGGCCAAAAGATCAATGCTGCGAGCCTTACTGCCACCAACAGCCTGCAAGCAGCGTTGACGGTTGAGGGCTCGCTGAGCGACGCCGAACTGCAGGATATTCAAAAGGCGCTCGCCGCTTTGAGTCAGGGCCAACAGCCAACAGACGTAGGCACGCTGGCGTCCGCAACGTATTCGTATCAGAACGAGATTTCGGTGGACCGGACACGGATTTCGTTCGCCGCCGGCTAATTGTGCGTGACGCGTTTCATGACGCGCCGTACGGCCGCAAAAACAGACTCTTCGACATCGCTCGAGAACGGCCCGGGCTGGCCGTAGTAAATCATGCTGTCGTTCGCCTCATAACCGCCTTCTTTGAGGACGCGCAGCGACGGAATGTAACAGGGCACGTCGTTTGAATACCCCAACACCACCAGGTTCGCCTTGGGGAACTCGCGTTTGGCGCGGATCGAATAGTCGAGCACCACTTCTCCGCCCAGCGCCAGCAGCGTGAGCGACTTGCCGAAACTCACGGCCTGCACCGGATACGGCAGCGTGCGCACCGGCGCGCCTTCGTCGTACTTCGCCAACATGAACTGCGCGCGGCGAACCTCCGCCGGAATCTTGCTCGTCAACTGTTTTTGAAACGTCTCCCGCGTGTGGACTTCGAAATTCAACTTCGTCTGCTCGTACGCGGCACTGATTCCGCCCTCCACCGGCTTCATCAGTTGGGCGCCGTCGAGCACCTTCTGCGCAGCCTCCGCGAGCGCCTTGCCATGCTGTTTCGCCAGATCGAGGCTGCTGCGAGGGTTGGGATTCTGGTCGGCGCCGCAAAGCTCGACGAACAGCGCAATCGCGCCGGGGTTCGCGTTTTCCAGTTCGATCTGCGCAAAGCCCGCGTAGTCCCCGCTTAACTCGTAGAACTCGCCCGTGAGCGTCGTATTGTGGCAGGCATAGCCCGCGACAATCGATAACGTCTTGCCGGATCGTTTCGAGACAATCTTCAACACCGGCACACTGTGATCGATCGGCCCTCCCGGATTCACGCCGATCTTGTACGTTCCATCCGGATTGCGAACCCGGCGATTCACCGCGAAACCCGCGGTTCCCGCGCCAAAGCTGATTTCCGCGGCCTCCATCCGCGCAAGCGCGGCGCCCACGGCGTTATACAACTGGTCGGTCAACTCGCGGCCATAATCGTCCACGGCAGCCTGGGCCTCCGGCGTGAAGGAAAACATCGTCACCAGGTTCGATCGCACAAAAGGACCCGTATGGGTGTGCGACGAGTTGAACAGGATGTTCGCGCGCTCGATTCCATACTCTTTCTGCAAGCGCGCCGAGACAAGGTCGGTGATCTGCCGCGGCAGGCCCACCAGATCCGTACTCACGATCACGAATGTATTCTTGCGGTCATCGCGGATCGCGAGCGCCTTGGTCCACAGCGGATGCAACACGCCGGCCGAGGGTTTGGTGCGGTTGCCATAGCCGGACATCCATATGGATTTCTTCGGTGTGATGTCGACGCGCGCGACGCCTGCCTCGTATCCTTTGGTTGCCGCGGCGGCCGTGGACAGGGTTGCCAGGAAGATTGCTACAGCGACTTTCATATGTTTGCCGAATCATACCGCAACAGCCTCTTCCTCGTGAAATGATGGAACACATGACTCGCAGAGAAGCGATCGCACTGGCCGGCGCGGCCCCGGCCTTTTTGAAATCCGGACTGGCGGCGCCGTCGGATCGAATCAACGTCGGTTTCATCGGCGTGGGCGGCATGGGGACCAGCCGTTTAATGGGTTTTCTCAAGCATGAGGACGTGAACGCCGCCGCGGTGTGCGACCTCGATTCCACGCACATCGACAAGGCCGTGGACTACGTCAGGAAGCAGCGCAACAAGACGCCAAAGACCTACAACGACTACCGCAAATTGCTTGCCGACAAGAGCGTCGACGCAGTCTGCATCGCCACGCCGGACCACTGGCATGCTCTGCCTGCGATCCAGGCGTGCGCCGCAGGCAAGGACGTCTTCGTCGAAAAGCCGCTCAGCTATTCGATTGGCGAAGGCCGCGCCATGGTGAAGGCGGCGCGCGCGCACCAACGCGTGACGCAGATGGGCAACCACATCCACAACGACCTGCACAATTACCGGCGCGTCGTAGAGTTGATTCGCGCAGGTGCGATCGGCACAATCAGCCGCGTGGAAGTCTGGAGGACTTCTGAAACCAAGGGGATCGGCAAGCCCGCCGACGCGACTCCGCCTTCAACCCTCGACTACGACTTCTGGCTTGGACCAGCGCCCAAACGCGCCTACAACCCCAACCGCTCGCACTACAACTTCCGCTATTTCTGGGATTACTCGGGCGGCATGTTCATCGACTTCTGGTGTCACATCACGGACGTCGTGTACTGGGCGCTCGACCTGCAGGCTCCCAAGTTCATCGCCGCCACCGGCTATCGCGAACTCGCCGACGACAATGCCGAAACGCCCAATTACCTGGAGGTGCAGTACGAATTCCCCAACGGCCTGCACATGATGTGGAACCTCAATCCGCAAGGGCCGCCGGCGCTCGAAAACTGGCAGATCGGCGCGGCGTTTCAGGGATCCGAAGGAACGCTCATCACCAACTACAGCGATCACAAGATCTTTCGCAAAGGCAAAGAGGTTACCGATTTCAAGCGTCCGGATCCGACGATTCCAAACTCACCGGGCCACATCCGCGAGTTTGCCGATAGCGTCAAGAGCCGCAAATTGACCACATGCGATGTCGAATACGCACATCGCCTCAACAAGGGGGGACTGCTCGGCAACATCGCGCTGCGCACGGGCCGCCGCGTGCAGTGGGACGACGCGAAGGAGCAAATCGTCGGCGACAAAGCGGCGCAAAAGATGGTGACGCGCCTGTACCGCAAACCCTGGAAGCTGGCCTAAACCCTGGCGAAAGTATCGCGCAGAACGTTCTTCTGCACCTTGCCGGTTCCGCCCTTGGGCAGCGCTTCGAGAAACACGACGCTCGAAGGGCATTTGAAATGAGTCATACGCGCGCGGCAGTAGCCGATCAGTTCTTCTTCCGCGAGTGCGGCGCCCGGGCGCGCCACAACTACCGCGCGAATGCTCTCGCCCCATTTAGGGTCCGGGACGCCTATCACCGCGGTCTCGAGCACCGCGGGATGCGACATGATCATCGCTTCGACTTCGGGCGAGTAGACGTTCTCGCTGCCGGTTTTGATCATGTCCTTTTTACGGTCCATCACGTATAAATAGCCGCGCTCGTCAAAGGCTCCCATGTCGCCGGTGTGCATCCAGCCTCCTCGCAACACATCCGCGTTGACGTCGTCGCGCCGCCAATAGCCTTGCATCCGGTTGCCGCCGCGCGCGATGATCTCGCCGATCTCGCCCCTTGGAACTTCGCGGTCGCGATCATCTACAATGCGAACTTCAACTCCCAGCGCTGGCCGTCCCGCCGACTGCAGCGGGTTGAACTTGCCGGCTGGCCACTGTTTGCGGTGGTCCTCCGCGGAAAGCAGCGTGATGATCGGGCTCATTTCCGTCATGCCATAGCCCTGCATGAATCCCGTGCCCGGCAACAGCGTCATGGTCTTTTCGAGCAGCGGCAGGGGCATGGGCGAAGCGCCGTACAGCACGAGTTGCAGACTCGTGAGGTCGTATTCGGCAAAGCGCGGATGATTGACGAGCAGGTTGATCATCGTTGGCACGAGCACGGTCGAGTTGACCTCATGCTGCTGCACCAGCTTCATGAAGCATTCGGGATCAAACGCCCGCAGAAAGGTGTGCGCCGTGCCGCGGAATGTCGTCTGGTAGAGATTCGCGAGATCCGCCAGGTGGAACATCGGCGCGGCGTGCAGATACACATCCGACTTAGGAACCCCGTCAAGCATCATAGAAAGCGCGTTGGCGTAGAGGTTGCCGTGAGAGAGCATCGCCGCTTTCGGTCCGCCGGTGGTGCCCGACGTGTAGAACAGACCCGCCAGATCATCGCTCGATGGCTCGTGTTCGTCATCAAGCGGAGCGCTGGCCTCGATGCCGGCGCGAAAGCCCGTCATGCCTTCCGGAACCGGCCCATCGCCCGCATAAATAAACTGGCGAACCGAAGGGCAGCGCTCACGGATCTGCGGCGCGAGCGGCGCGAAGCGCTCGTCCACCACAATCGCGCTGGCCTCGGAATCGTTGAGTGAGAACACAAAGTCCTCGATCCCCCAGCGAATGTTCAGGGGCACAATCGGCAGGCCCGCAAAGTGGCAGGCAAAGTATAGGTCGAGATACTCGGGGCGATTGAGCAGCAGCGCGGCGATGCGTTCGCCACGTGAGTGTTCCTGTAGCAGAAAGGCCGCGGCCCTGCGGGCGCGAACGCCAAATTCCACGTAGGTGAGGCGGGTGTCGCCGTCGATGACAGCGGGACGGTTCGGATGCAACCGCTCCGAATGGCGCAGGCAATACAGTAAGTTCATTCGGAATCTCCCTCGAACTCTTCTAAGACGGCCGCGGTGTGCTCCCCCAGTCGCGGCGCGCGGCGACCGCAATCGAATCCGCCTGGCGTTTCGCTCAGCAACGGCGTTGGCTCGAAGGATTGGATCGCTGTCGACAGATCGCGCACCGGAGTCACGCAACAGTCCTTGTCGCGCAACAGGGCAAACCACTCTTCGGCGGTGCGGGTCAGAAACAGCGCAGCGAGCGCGGCCTTGATTTCGTTCTGCCGTTCGCCGCGTGCAAACTGGCCGGCGATCCATTCCGGATGCCCAAGCTCCACGCACAACGCCGCCCAAAACTTCGGCTCGAGCGCGCCCACGGCTACAAACCCTTCAGCCGCCGGATACACGCCATAACAGGCAAAGCGGCCGGATAGAAGCTCATTGCCGCGCTCCGGCAGCTTGCCGCTGGCGAGGTACGAGCTCAGCGGAACCGGCAGCAATTCGCGAACCCCATGCGTCATCGAAACATCGACGAATTGGCCCTTGCCCGTTCGTTCGCGCGCCTGTAGCGCCAGCAGCGCGCCAATGACCACCAGCATCGATCCGCCGGCAAGATCCGCCAGTTGCACACCCGGAACCACAGGCGACGCCGGCGTGCCGATCTCGTTGAGCACGCCCGCCAGCGCCAGATAGTTGATGTCGTGTCCCGCCATTTGCGCGTATTCGCCGCTTTGCCCGTAGCCGGTCAAGGCGACATAAATCATACGAGGATTCAGCTCGTTTAGATTTCGATAACCCAATTGCAGCCTGTCCATGACGCCGGGCCGGAACCCCTCGACCAGCACATCCGCCTTCGCCGCCATGCGAAGCAGAGCCGCCCGGCCCTTCTCTGTCTTGAGGTCCAGTTCGACGCTCTCTTTACCCTGGTTCGTGGCCGCAAAGATCGGGTTCTCCCCCTGCTCTGAAAAGCCGTGGCGTGCATAGTCGCCAATGCCGGGCTGCTCGATCTTGATCACGCGGGCGCCGAAGGCCGCAAGCGTTTGCGTGGCGGCGGCGCCGGGCAGAAGCCGCGTCAAATCGAGGACGAGAATGCCTGCAAGAGCCTTCATAAACCGAACAGTCACAGATAGTATCACTGATATACTGGATCTTTCCGAGTGCCCTTATATATATGAGAAAGAAAGTCACTGTGGTTGGCGCGGGCAACGTCGGCGCCAACTGTGCGATTAACATCGCGTACAAAGAACTGGCGGACGTGGTTCTGGTGGACATTGTCGATGGCGTGCCGCAAGGCAAAGGCCTCGACATGCTGCAGATGGGTCCCATCGAAGGCTATGACGTCCGCGTCACCGGCGCCAACGATTACGAAGCCACCAAGGATTCCGACGTCGTCATCATCACCGCTGGATTTCCTCGCAAGCCCGGCATGAGCCGCGACGACTTGCTGATGGCGAACTACGAGATCGTGAAGACCGCCGCCGAGAACGCGGCGAAGTACTCGCCCAATGCGATCCTGATCCTCGTCACGAACCCGCTCGACGCCATGTGCTGGACGGCCTTCAAGGTTACCGGCTTTCCGCGTGAGCGCGTCATTGGCATGGCCGGCGTGCTCGACACGGCCCGCTACCGGACCTTCCTCGCTGAAGCGCTCGACGTCTCGATCGAAAACATCCAGGCCCTCGTGCTCGGCGGCCATGGCGACACCATGGTGCCGCTCGTGCGGCTCACCAGCGTCTCGGGCATTCCTCTCACCGAGATCCTCGATCAGGAAAAGATCGACGCCATCGTCACCCGCACCCGCAACGGCGGCGCGGAAATCGTCAAGTACCTGAAGACCGGTTCCGCCTACTACGCGCCGTCCGCGGCGGCTGTCGAAATGTGCGAATCGATCCTCAAGGACAAAAAGAAAGTGCTGCCCTGCGCGGCGCATCTCGAAGGCGAATACGGCATCGACGGCCTGTTCGTCGGCGTTCCCGTCAAGCTCGGGGCGAAGGGCATCGAGAAGATCTACGAAGTGGCTCTGCACGATGACGAGAAGGCGGCTTTGCAGAAGAGCGCGGCGGCGGTGCAGGAACTCGTGGATGTGCTCAAAGCCAAGGCCGGTATTTCGTAGCAACTTCCCGGTATGCTATCGTTTTAAGACTCTATCGGAGAGGTAGAACCTGATATGGATGAATCTACAATAAGAATCGTAGCGGCGGTTGGATGTCTGCTGCTGGTCGGCATCATCGTTCTTCGCCGGAAGGGCAAGAAGAAGACAACGACCGAGGACGATTTCTAGAGTCGAGTCATGTGAATCGCGGGGGCTGGCCATACGCTCGCTCCCGCAACATCCCGCCAGTGTCCAATCCAATCGTCAATCCTGAATTTGCCTGCTTCAAACTGCGGATCGCTGAATCGAAGATTCACCGCTGGGGTATCTACGCGGGCGAACCGATGCCCAAGAACCGCAAGGTCATCGAGTACCGCGGAGAAAAGATCAGCCGTCGCGAAACCAAGCGCCGCGCCGACACCGCTGAGTTCAATTACCTGTTCACCCTGAATTCCTACTGGACAATTGACGGCTCCGTCGGAGGCAGCGGCGCCGAGTTCATCAATCACTGCTGCGAGCCCAATCTCGAGGCCCGCATCGTCCGCGAGCACATCCTGTACTTCACTCTGCGCGAAATCAATGTGGGCGAAGAATTGACCATCGACTACCGCTTTGGTTGGGATGTCGAAAAGTACGTCTGCAAGTGCGGCGCGGCAGGATGCCGCGGGCAGATCAACCTCGCCAAACCGGTCCCGGAGAAGAAAGTGAAACCGAAGAGGAAAGCAGAGAAGGCGTGAGCGAATTACGCGGTGGAATGCGTTTCCACTAGCGAATGCAGCCGCCTCCACTTCCCGTTTCCGTCGCCAGATCCGCAGTCCGGGGCAGTGCGGTGTTTGGGATATCCGGCGCGATGGTTGGCGCTGTTCTGGGCGTAATCTTAGCCCTGTTGCTGCTGACGGCAGCTTGGTTCCTGCTCACCTTCGCCGATCAGAGAACCGCGATGCATGACTGGATTGTCGATCCCACGATTCTCGCCTCATGGTTCGCCGCCTTCGGATTGCTGGGAGCACTAACCGGCGGCGCCCTGGCTGCGTTGCTCGGCGCACTTGGCGGTACCGTCAGCGCGATGTTCCGCCTCGGCCGTCGCGGCTGATCCGGTAGAGCACGTGGCGCGATAACGGATGATCGAGGGGCAGGCGCGGATGGGCGAATTCGCTGTCGTAGTGCATCCCGATTTTTTCCATCACCCTTCGCGAAGCCTGGTTTTCCGGCACGGTAAACGACACGATCTCGGCAAGGTTCAGTTCCTCGAAGCCATAATCCAGCACCGCGCGAGCCGCTTCGGTTGCATAGCCACGGCCGTGATGGCCGGCGCTCAGCCGCCAGCCGATCTCGACGCACGGCGTGAAATGCGCCTCGAAACCGGGAACGGCAAGCCCGGTGAAGCCGATGAACTGCCCATCGAGGTCGACGGCGAACAATCCGAACCCATGCCGTACGAAATGATCCTCTATGCGTCCTCGAAAGGCGTCGGATTCTTCAGGCGTCAGCGTCGCAGGAAAGTGCCGCATCACGCGTGGATCCGCGTTCATGGCGGCAAACGGCCCGCGATCCTCATCGCGCCATCTGCGCAGCACCAGCCGCCCGGTCCTTCGGATCACCATATCCGCAGAGTATAGTGAAATGGACGTGGACCGCTGGAACTTCTTTCGCCTGCTTGCTCTCGCGGCCTCGCTCGCAACCACTGGGCGCATGGTCTGGTTCCTGCTGATCGGCAGCCATCGCGGCTACCCTTGGGAGGAGGTCTGCGCCATGATCGGCGCTTTGCTTCTGTTTTGGATCGGAACGCAACGCCAGCGCAGGCGCAGCGAAGTACAGGGCGTCGGCTTGCTGGGCGCGATTCTGTTGCTCGTGCACGAACTCCCGTTTGCCGGCGGCCTGCTCTTTGGATTTCTGAGGACTGACCGTTCGGCGCTGGAACTCGCGGCAATCGTTCCGATGGGCCTGTGCCTGGCGACCTGCTATTTCGCGATGGTGGGAATGGTCTCGGGCCGCCCGGATTGACGGCCGTCCAGTTCGCGATACAGCGCCTCGCGGTCGAGGTCGCCGGTCCAACTGGCCACTACGATCGCTGCGACGCCATTGCCGATTACGTTGGTGATGGCGCGCGCCTCCGACATGAAGCGATCGATGCCGAGGATCAGCGCGAGTCCGCCAACCGGCACATTGCCCACGGCGGACAGGGTCGCCGCAAGCACCACAAAGCCGCTGCCGGTCACGCCGGCCGCACCCTTTGAGGTCAGCAGCAGAATCGCCAGCAGCGTCAACTGCTGCATCAGAGTCATCGGGGTATTGGTGGCTTGCGCGATGAATACCGCGGCCATGGTGAGGTAGATCGATGTGCCGTCAAGATTGAATGAATACCCAGTGGGAATCACGAGGCCGACGGTCGCCTTGCCCGCGCCCAGTTGCTCGAGCTTGGCCATCATGCCAGGCAGCGCCGCCTCCGACGATGACGCCCCCAGCACGATGAGAAGTTCTTCTTTGATGTAGCGCAGAAACTTGAAAAGGCTGAAGCGGTGAAACCGCGCGATCGATCCCAGCACCGCGAAAACGAACACCACACACGTCAGATAGAAGGTCGCCATGAGCTTGGCGAGCGAAAGCAAGCTGCCCAATCCATAGGTTCCAATCGTGAAGGCCATCGCCCCAAACGCGCCGGCCGGCGCGACGTACATGATGATCCTGACGATGCCGAAACAGACTTCAGACATCTTTTCGACCGTCTGAAACAGCGGCTGGCCGCGAGCCCCCATGCGTTGCAGCGCAAAGCCGAACAACAGCGCGAGCAGCAACACCTGCAGGATCTCGCCTTTTGTGAACGCATCCACAAACGTCGTGGGAATCACATCCATCAGGAATTCCTGCGTGGTTTTCATCTTGCCCGGCGCCGCGTAGGACGCGATGGACTTCACGTCGAGTTTGTTGACGTCCACATTCATCCCCACGCCGGGGCCCAATACGTTGACCACCGTGAGGCCGACAATTAGCGCGATCGTGCTCACCACTTCGAAGTACAGCAGCGCGAGGCCGCCCGTACGCCCGACCTTCTTCATGTCGCCGGTTCCCGCGATGCCGAGCACCACCGTGGTGAAGATGATCGGGGCGATGATCATCTTGATGAGCTTGATGAACCCGTCGCCCAGAGGCTTCATGGCAGCCCCGGTTTCAGGGGCCGCCACGCCTAATACGATGCCGACGGCGATCGCCGTCAGCACTTGCAGATAGAGCGAAAACCTCACAACCGGCAGATCAGCAACTCGCGCTCGTAGACGAGTTCTTTCGGCAGGTGATCGTGCAGGTCGATGAACAGCTCCTCGTGTTGGATCAGCTCATTGCGCCACTCGCGATGATCGAACGCCTGCGCCTGCTCGAATCGCTCTTTCGGAAAGTCGAGCCCGGTCCAGTCGATGTTTTCATAACGAGGCATCCAGCCGATCGGCGATTCGATGGCCAGCGCGCGGCCGCGGGCGCGCTCGACAATCCAGCGCAGTACGCGCATGTTCTGTCCAAAGCCCGGCCAGATGAAGTTGCCTTCGGCGTCGCGGCGGAACCAGTTGACGTGAAAGACGCGAGGCGTCACGCTGAGCACCCGCTGCATCTTGATCCAGTGCCGGAAGTAATCGCCCATGTGGTAACCGCAGAACGGCAACATCGCCATGGGATCGCGGCGGACCTTGCCCACCTGCCCCGCCGCGGCCGCCGTGGTTTCAGAACCCATCGTCGCGCCGGTGTACACACCGGTCGTCCAGTTGAAGGATTGGTACACCAGCGGCATCGTGTTCGCGCGGCGGCCTCCAAAGATGATCGCACTGATCGGCACTCCATCCGGATTCTCCCAATCGGGGTCGATCACCGGACATTGCGATGCGGGCGCGGTGAAGCGTGCGTTGGGATGCGCGGCTTTGGCGCCGGTTTGCTTGCCGATCTCCGGGGTCCACGGCTTGCCCTGCCAATCGAGGCATTCGGCCGGAGGCTGATCCGTCATGCCTTCCCACCAAACGCCGCCTTCGGGCGTGAGCGCGGTGTTGGTGAAGATCGTGTTCGTGGCAAGCGTCTTCATCGCGTTTGGATTCGTCTTCACCGACGTGCCGGGCGCAACGCCGAAGAACCCGCTCTCGGGATTGATCGCGCGCAGTTGCCCGGTCTTGTCCGGCTTGATCCAGGCGATGTCGTCACCGACAGTCCAGACCTTCCAGCCTTCAAAACCCCGTGGCGGAATCAGCATCGCGAGGTTGGTCTTGCCGCAGGCGCTGGGAAAGGCGGCGGCGACGTATGTCTTCTCGCCTTTCGGGTCTTCGATGCCCAGGATGAGCATGTGTTCCGCGAGCCAGCCTTCATCGCGCGCGATGTTCGAGGCGATGCGCAGTGCAAAGCATTTCTTGCCCAGCAGCGCGTTGCCGCCGTAGCCCGACCCGTAGGACCAGATTTCGCGCGTTTCCGGAAAATGCACGATGTACTTGTCGGGGTTGCACGGCCAGATCACGTCTTTCTCGCCTGGGGCAAGCGGCTTGCCGACGCTATGCAGGCAGGGCACCACCCGCTTGACGTCTTTATCGATTTCCTTGAAGACCTGCAGGCCTACACGGGCCATGATGCGCATGTTCACCACGGCATATGGCGAGTCGGTGAGTTGCACGCCAATCTGCGACATCGGCCCGCCAACCGGACCCATGCTATAAGGCAGCACGTACATCGTCCTGCCGCGCATCGCGCCGTCGAACAGGCCTTTCAGAGTGCGGCGCATCTCAAACGGGTTCACCCAGTTGTTGGTGGGGCCCGCGGCATCCTTCGAAAGAGAGCAGATGAACGTCCGGTCTTCCACGCGAGCCACATCGCTCGCATCGGACCGGGCGTAGTAGCAGCCTGGCCACAAGTCCTGGTTGAGCCTGATCAGGGTGCCGCTGTCGACCATCTGGGTACAGAGTGCGTCGTATTCTTGCTGCGATCCGTCGATCCAGTGAATGGCGTCCGGCTTTGTGAGGGCCGCCATTTTCTCTACCCAGCGAATGAGGTGGGTGTTGGTAGTGAGTGGAATCGAAACGTCCCGCTTACTTAGGGTGGACATAACCCTAACAAGGTAACAAGTTGTCGCCGATTGCCGCTTCTATTGGGCTTTTCGTTCGAGGGCAAATGCGGCGACGTGATGCACCGTTCCACAGTGCCTGCACTCGACAGCCATTGGCGAAATGTGCCACGGCCACTGTTCGCGCCACAGCAGCGCGTACGAAGGCAGCCACTCGGCGAAGGCCGCGCCGCCCATCAAGTCGAGTTCCTCGAGCGCGTGATCCACCTTGCATGTCACGCCCGGGCCGGCGGTCCAGCCGGATTCTTGCGTCCAGCGCACCGGTTCCGGCTGCCAGCGAGAACGGGAGTATTTGCGCCCGAAATACTGCACGTATTCAACGTCGGTGATGAGCAGCACATGCTTTGCCCCCGAGCGTTCGATGGCCGCCAGATGCTGCTCTGCCAGCATCCGCTTGCCGGGGCGGGCCGCGGCGAGCCATTCCGTCTCGTGTTGTTCGACGAACGGCGAACCAAAGCGCTCTCTCAGGTATGCCTCCACGCCCTCGTGCCAGCCCACCGACAGTTGGCTCATCAGGTTCAAAGAAAGGAGAGCGCCCGAAGGCGCGTGGTAGGCGTCGCGGGCTCGTGGCGCGAGCGGATGAATTCGAGCGTTTCGGCCCAAGCCGGCGAACCTGGCAATTGACGCAACTGCACCAGCCACTCATCGATACATCCCGAAATATCCGTGAACACCGGCTCGAACGGCTTGTCGATCTTCGCATCCCAGGCGCTCTTGCATAGCGGGTCGGCATCCACCAGGCGCAAGCTCGCAAAGCGGGGCAGCAGAGCCGTAGCATCGAAATCGAACAGTCGCCCGGCGCCCAGCACGGTGAGCGCCTCCCCTGACGCCGTCTCAGCCCAACGCCGCTGCGCCGCGCGTGTCCGTTCCTGATGCGGCGCCCAGAATGCCGCCAGATTCCGGGTTCGATGCTCGAGACCGAGACCGTTCTGCAGATGCCGCTTCGCGTGCGGATCGCGATGCAGAAGGCGCGCGGCGAAGTATCGGAGGACGTCCCGGAGAATCAAATCTCTTTCATCGTATAAAAGTAAAAACGGGGCCCCAATACCGGAGTCCCGTTTTTGCTGCACTCGGATTGCGTAGTGGCTTAGTCTTCGAGCAACGAAGCGGCCGCGGCATGGCGGGACTTGAGTTCCTGCACCGCGCGGAACCAGTCGGCGTTTGGATCGCCGGGTTGGTAACCGCGAGCCACGTAATAAGAATAGGCGAGCTTGGCGGCCTCTTCGTGGCAGGGTTCATAGGGCTGCTTCGACACGGGAGAGGAAGGCGCAGTAGTGGGAGCCGCGAGCGCCGGGGGAGCGGCGGCCGCGACTTCCATCGAGGGTGCGAATTCCTGTTTCTTGTGGCGATGCGTCACTGCTGCTGCTTCAACTGCTGCTACTGTACTCTTCTTGGTTCGCGTCTTCTTTTCTTCTGCGGCAGGCGCGGGAGCCTCCGTTGCAACCGTCTTTGACGCGGAGGTGGAACGCTTCCGGACGACTTTGGCCAGAATCGATTCCACCGCCGGCGAAACGGCGGCGGCAGCTTTCGATTTTACTACTGATTTCTTTTTGGGCGTCATACTGCTTCTGTCATTGTAACAGCGCCCAAAACATTTCCCGTGACAATTGAATTAAGCCGCTTCAGGCCTTCGGGTTACCGCCGCCGTCGCCGCCCTGTGACTTGAAAAAGATCTTGCGCGCGTCTTCATCCGCGAGAATCGCCGCGAACACCACGCCAAGCGCAGCCGCGGTGGCCAGCGCGCCCGCCACCAGATAATCGCTGTCCTTCCGGGGTCCAGGCAGAAACTGTAGCAACAGCGCGGAAACGAAAACGAACGTGACGACTCCGGCAATCGCGAGCACAATCAATTTGCGGGGGGTAAAGTTCATCAGTCGTATTTCTCGTAGACGATCCTTTTGCGGTCAACGCCCAACGCCTTCAATTGCCCGCGCAAATCGTCCACCATTGCTTTCATACCACAAATGTAAACGGTAACGTCCCGCCGCGCTCCCAGTACCTCCAGTACGTGAGGCTGGATGTGGCCTCTCCGGCCGGTCCAGCCGGCGTCGCCGCGGCTCAACACCGGACGAAATTGAAAGCGTGGATTCTCCCGCTCCAACTGCTCGAACTCTTCGCGATACATCAAGTGCGTCTCGTAACGCACGCCGAACACCAGGGTCACCTTCCCGGGAAATGCTTCCTGCAGCATGCCGCGAAACGGCGCGATGCCCGTTCCGGTGGCTGCCAGAATCGAATCGCTTCCCTGCTCGCGCCAGTGAAAGTAGCCAAGCGGACCGGCGCAATCGATGCTCTGGCCGGCGTCCATGTCGAACAGATACGGCGAAAGCAGTCCGCCTTCGACGCGATTCAGGCACAGCTCGAAACGGTTACCGTTCGTACGCGAGGCAAGCGAATAGGCGCGGGTGATCTCCTTCGTCCCAATCTGCGCCGCGAGCGACACAAACTGCCCGGCGTGGTAATCGAACCGCTCGACTTCGGGAATCTCGAATACGAAATGGCGAACCTCAGGCGCGACCTCGCGCCATTCCATGAGCACTGCTTTCATCGGGCCAGCGCCTCTTCCGCGCGGGTCAGCAGGATGTCCACCAGCGCCGCGTGACCGTCGAGCGGAGGCGCGGTCTCGATATCGATTCCCGGATGCGCCGTACGCACTTCTTCGATCAGCTTCGGCAAGTCGCGCTTCAAATGCAGGCCCACAGTCAGAAAGTATGGCAGCACCACGATCTTCGCGACCCCACGGCGCAGCAGGCTTTCGGACGCGGTCTGCAGATCGGGCTTGCCGCCTTCGAGAAAGGCCGCCTCGACGTTTGCGTACCCACCGCGCGTGGCCAGCGCCGATGCAGCCGCCCGCACCGCTTCATTCGCGGATTCGACGCTCGAACCGTGCGCAAATACGATCAATCCCGTCTCTTCTGGTTTCATGGTTGAATCAGGGACGTCGCCGCAGCCGCTGCGATGCTCTCGCCAAGCTCCCCTTCCGGCGGCAAATGCTGTGAAGCAAGTCCGTACAGAAAGTGGATGAACGCCCGGCTCTTGCGCCGCCCGTTATTGTGAGATGCCGCAAGCGACCGGAGGAATGCAAACATCTTCAGTTCATCGGCATCTTTGACCCGCGGAAACCATTGCCACGTCGCGGACTCTTTGCGGAAGTCCGCCAGGCGCGCTTCAAACCCCTCCAGCACTTGGGCTGCGATGCGATTTTCCGGTTTGCCGTCGTAAAACAGGCCTGACTCGCGGGTCTTGCGGTTACGAATTCCGGCGTCGAGGCATTCCTGCACGTCGTTATCCACGCAACCCTCGGCATCGAGCACGCCGTTCAGCAGCGCCATCGAAACGGCGACGAACAATTGTTGATTGTTCCGAACGAAGTCCTTCGAAAATGTAACGCCCTGCTGCGGCGAAAGATCCAGGGGGCCCTGTTTCGCATGCACGCGCGACTCGATCAGAAAAGTGCAATCCATAGGGCAATCGATGGATTCTTCGCGTTCGCGTCCGCAGCATTGCGGGCAGATTTCGCCCTTGACCGGACATGTCCGGCGCGGCTTACGGTTCAGGCAGATGGTGCATGGTGCGGATGCCACAGTGACTCCATGCTACCAGCGTGGCACAATAGCAACTAAGCGTTTTCTTGCTCTTTCACCCATGGCTGTTCGTTTGAAGGATATCGCCGACGACCTCGGCGTCTCACTGGTCACGGTGTCCAAAGTGTTGCGCAATCACCCCGATGTGGGGGCTCGCACCCGGGAGCGCGTGATGCAGCGCGTGCGGGAAATGAACTACCGGCCCAACGTTGCGGCGCGCACGCTGGTGACCGGACGCACCTTCAACGTCGCGCTCATCGTCCCCGATCTCGTACACTCTTTCTTCGCCGAAGTCGCGAAAGGCGCCACACCGGTGCTACGGGCGCGCGACTACAACCTGCTGATTTCGTCGTCTGACGAGGACGTGGACCTCGAGCGGCGCGAGGCGGAACAGTTGATCGCCCGCGGCGTGGACACGCTCATGATCGCCTCGGCGCAGGTGAGCCCGGACTTCTTCGTGAAACTCGAGCGTGACGGCATCCCCTACCTGCTGCTGGATCGCGAAATTCCCGGCCTTACCGCCAATTTCGTCGGCGTCGATGACGAAGCGTTGGGCTATCTGGCTACGCGCCACTTGATCGAGCGCGGCTACCGGCGCATCGCCCACATCGGGGGCTCGAACGTCAGCACCGCGGTGCGCCGTTTCGCGGGCTACCGCCGTGCGCTTGCCGAAGCGGGTTTCGAGTTCGATTCCCGCTACGTCGTGCCGCGCGCCCAGATCGACCGCGTGGCGGACGTCACCGGATTCGCGGCAATGGAAAAGCTCCTCGAAGTCCGCCCCCTCGCCGACGCCGTGTTCTGTTTCAACGACCCGACCGCCGCCGGAGCGATGAAGGCGATTCTCAATGCCGGCCTGCGGATACCCGGAGACATGGGAGTGATCGGCGCGGGCAACGTCCGGCACACCGAACTGTTCCGAGTGCCGCTGACCACGATCGACCAGGCCAGCGACGCTATCGGGCGCGCCGCCGCCGAACTCGCCCTGGAACTGGCGTCCGAGGGCGGCAAACGCCGCAAGGTCCCCAAGAGGGTTTTGATTGAACCATCTCTGATCGTGCGCGAGTCCGCTACGGGCCCGGCGTAGGATTCCCCATCATGTTAGGCTCGTCGATATGGCGACGAATACGCTAATTCCCAGGGAAGAGTACCTGCGAACCAGCTTCCACGATCCGGAGCCGGACTACGTCGAAGGCGAGTTAGTGGAGAGGCCCGTGCCCAACTTTTTCCATAGCCGGACGCAGATTCGTTTGTCAGATGCATTCAAGCCTTGGGAAGACCGCAGGCAATTGTTTCGGGCGTCAGAAGTCCGGCTGCGGATCGGACAGGAACGATTTCGCATCGCTGATTTTGCGGTCTTTTCGTCTGAATCGAGCCAGCCAATACCGGAAAACGCGCCTCTCGTGGTTGTCGAGATTGTTTCGCCCGACGACCGATACGAAGAGATCATGAGCAAGCTTTCGGACTACGAAGAGGCCGGCGTCGAATACATCTTCTTGGTGGACCCACCCGCGCAGAGGTTGTCCCGATATCGTCACGGAGATCTCCTGCTCGTGGCGCCGGATCTCGAGCTGCATGAATTCGGAGTAACGATTCCGATTGCCGCTATTTTCGGGTAAAGCGAACAGCTTGCCGTGCGGGAGCGAGTCTCTCAAGGCGTCCAGAACTGGTACAGGCCCCAACTCACCACCGCGCCCGCCAGCGCCACCAGCAGCCCCGAAACCAACCGTTTGTGGAGGAAAAAGATCAGAACCATCCCGGACAACGACACCACCACAAGCAGAATCGCCGAAACATCGATTACCTTCGACCACACCTTGCCCGTATCACGTCCCTTGTGGAGGTCATTGAGGATCGCCACCAGCCCCATGCGAGTCTCCGTAAGCTCGTAGCGGCCGTTCTTGCGGTCAATGAAAGCATCCGCCGAGTATCCCGGCCCCTTGAACGACACCGACGCCTGCGCGTCGTCAATTCGAAAGTCCGTGATGCTGTTGCGAATCGAGTGCGTCTGCCGCAAAAACTCCGCGATCTCGAACTTCTTCACTTCGGGCTGCACCCACGCGGATTGCAGTTCGCCCTTCAACTGGCGAACGCTCTGCTTGCCATCGAACCAATCCGTGTGGTTCAGCGTCACGCCGGTAGCCGCAAAAAAGAACAGAATCGCAAAGCTGCCCATCGACAGGTAGATGTGCAGCCAGCGAGACCACGCGGCGACCTGCCGTTTCAGAACGGGATTGGTTTTATAGCTGCTCACGTGTTTACTTACCGGATCTCGATCGACGCCGACGCCACTTCAGCGTTCGCCTGCAGAGGAATCTGCTTCGCGCCTCCACGCAGATCGACGTCCTGGCGGATCAATTGGTAGCTGCCGTGCTCACGCGCCACCTCTAAGCACACGGTGTATTTGCCGGCCTTGAGAGGCTTGCCCTGGTTGTCCTTGCCATCCCAATCCACCGAGTATTTGCCGGGCGAACGCGTCGCGCTCGAGACCGAAGATGTGATCTCGTTGCCTTCCGCCAGTGCGCGAAGACGGTCCCCCCGATGCCATGCGCGGAGGTCCGGCAGCCAGCGCGGCTTCTCGTACCACAGCGCCATCGTACGCACCGGGAATTTGTCCTGATCTTCCATCCACACCGCGACGTAGGGCCGACGATAGCGCTGCGCGTCGATGCGCGCAAGCTCGAAGTTCACCGTCAACTTACGCGCCCCTAGAGTAGCGGGAGTGGCAGCCGCCGTGGACTTCGACTGCATCGCATACCAGCCGCGGCTCGCGATGCGCGGGCCGTCGCGAGCGATCAGCAAATACTCGGCGGCCGGAACATAAGCCGCCACGAGCCGCTCGCTCTCCGCCGGAGACAATATCGTCATCGCCGTAGCAAGCGCGCCGGCATCCACGGCTGATGGCGCTACCACAGTCGCACTATCGATCGACTCGGCGGTGAGGCCGGTTCGCGCGTCCAGGATGTGCGAGTAGTGAGTTCCGCCAATATCGAAACCGCGGCGATAACCGCCGCTGGTCGCCACCGCCATGCCCGGCATGACAACAATTCGATCCGCCGCCGCATTCGGATTCGCGGGATCCGCAATCTCCACCGTCTCGGAGCGCGCGCCTTTCACAACCAAATCGCCGCCGATGTTCACGACTGCGGCCCTCACGCCCTCGTCCGCGCGCATCGCGGCCTCCCCAGCCCGGTCCACAATGTAGATCTTCGCGAAGCTGTTGAACCGCAGCGGAACATCCGAAAGGTGCGTCGCCGTGTGGGCTTCCGCGTCCAGACTCCAATGCTGCTGCCGCCGGATGCTTTCTGCGGCCGCCCGCAACTCGCCAGCCGAAGGTGTGCGCTGCTGTTTCTCAGCAGACTTCCATATCTGCGAAATCGCCTCGGAAGCCGGATCGAGAGTGCCGCCGGTCCGCACTCGCCACGCGTCGAACTGGGACAGAACCTCGAACAACTCCGCGGAAACGCGAACGGGCGTTCCTTGCGTGCGCAGCCAGCGGCTCGCTTCAGCGGAGGAATCGTAGGTGCTGAGAATCGCGGCCAGCCGGTCGATCTCGCCCAGTGCAGCGGCTTCGGCGCGATCGGCCTGCGCCTGGGAGCCCGCATCAATCCGGATCTCGAGTGACGTTCCGAGCACGTTCTCGTGATGAAACACAAAGCCAGTGTTTCGCGACGACGGGCCGATCATCGCGAGGGCGCACAACAGAAATGCGGTCTTCATGGAGCTAGTGGTCTTCGCCGCCGGGCCGTCTCTGCGGGAAGTTCGGACGCAGTTCGTCAGCCGTCAATTGTCCATCGCCATTCTTGTCGAGCTTGGCCAAAGCTTGCGGAGCCGCTTTCCATTCCGCCGCTGAAATCTCGCCGTCCTGGTTCGTATCGAGCGCGCGCAAGATCGGATCGAAGCGCATCATCATTCCGGGTCCGCCACCGCCTGGACCTCCTCGGCCCTCGCCCTGCCGCTGCCCTTCGGCCGACTGCTTCGACGCCGCCTGCAGCAACTCCTCGCGCGTCAACACGCTGTCTTTGTTGGCGTCGCCGCGCTGAAAGATCCCCTGCATCCGTTCCGGAACTTCGCTCTTCTGCAACACGCCGTCGCCGTTCTTATCGAACTGCATCAGCATCGCGACCGTGTCCTCGGGGCTCGATCCGCCGCCTTGGCCACCGCCACCGCGCATGCCTTCCATCTGCGGCCGGCCGCCGGCGCCAGGACCGCCACGCCCGCCGGCAAAGGCCGGACGCATTTCCTCTTCGGTCACCTTGCCGTCATGATTCACGTCGAGAGCCGCGAATTTCGCCGCAGCCTGCTGCATCTCCGCCGCCGATATGACGCCATCGCCATCGGCATCGAGAATCCGCATCGCGGGAGATCGCATTCCGCCGCGGCCGCCCCGCCCCGAGCCTTCGTGTTCTTGCGCCAGCAGTCCGCAAGCGGCAACAGCGGCGACCATCCAAAATGCAGGTTTCATAGTGCTTCTGTTCAAAGAATAACTGCACGATCTGCAGGGCACTGTAAAAAGGTGGTAAAGCATGGTTAAGCTTCATGAATCTGGATTTGCAAATCGACGGCGGCATCGCGAACCTCACCCTGAACCGGCCCGACCGGCGCAACGCGCTCTCGCTGGACCTCATGCTCGAATGCATTGCGCAGCTCGACGCGCTCGGCACGAACCGCGACGTACGGGCCATCATTCTTGCGGGCGCCGGCAAAGTCTTCTGCGCTGGCCACGATCTCGCTGAAATGACGGGCCGCAACGTCAATGACTACCGGCGCATCTTTGACGTCTGCACGCAAATGATGCAGAAAATCCAGTCGGCCCCGCAGCCCGTGATCGCGCAAGTGCATGGCGTCGCGACTGCCGCGGGTTGCCAGCTCGTATGCACCTGCGACCTTGCCATCGCCAGTGAAAACGCGGCTTTCGCGACGCCGGGAGTCCGCATTGGCCTCTTTTGCACCACTCCAATGGTTGCCCTCACGCGAGCCATCGGCCGCAAGCGCGCCATGGAAATGCTGCTCACCGGACGCATGATCGATGCCGCTACGGCTGCCGACTGGGGACTCGTCAATCGCTCCGTGCCCGCTGATGCCCTTGCTGCGGAGACCCGCAAACTCGCCGTGGAAATCGTGAGCGCCAGCGACTTTGTCCTCGGCCTCGGCAAGCAAGCGTTCTACTCGCAGATCGATCTCGATCAGCCCAAGGCGTACGCGTACGCCAAAGAAGTCATGTCGATGAACTCGCTCGCCGCGGACGCGCAGGAAGGCATCGGAGCTTTCCTCGAAAAGCGCCCGGCCTGCTGGACAGGAAAATAGGAACAACGATGAAAATCCGCATCTCCGCCCTGCTCACGCTGGCGATGCTCGCAACCCCAGCCATTATCCAAGCGGAAGTGAAATTCCGCGTCGAAGAGATTCAGCAGAAATTCGGCATCGGCTACGCCATTAACATCGCCGACATGAACGGCGACGGCAAGCCGGATATCGTCGCCATCAATCAAACCCAAGCCGTCTGGTTCGAGAATCCTGGGTGGACCAAACATGTCATCCTTGACGGCGGCACGAAAAGAGACAACGTCTGTTTCTCCGTGACAGACATCGACGGCGATGGCAAGCCCGATCTCGCGCTAGGCGCCGACTGGCAACCCACCAACACCAAGGGCGGAGGCAGCCTGCAGTGGATCGGCTCCAGAGACGGCTGGAAGGTTCATCCCCTCGGTGAGGAACCCACGCTCCACCGCATACGCTGGGGCGACGTCGACGGCGATGGCCGCAAAGAACTCGTTGTGATGCCCTTGCATGGCCGCGGCAACGCGCGCACCGATACGGCGGACGCCAGTTCCTGGCAGGGCGACGGCGTGCGCGTGCTCGTATACCGTCCGGGCGCGAACCCGCTAGACCCCTGGAAGACCGAGGTCGCCGACAACACGCTGCACATCGTCCACAACTTCATCGTCACCGACTTCGACGGCAAACGCGGCGACGAAATCATAACCGCCAGCCGGGAAGGAATCCACGTGCTGCATCGCGCCAGGAACGGCCAGTGGACCCGCACCAAAATCGGCAGCGGCGCTCCCGGCGAAATCAAACTCGGCCGTCTCAACCCGAAAACCCGCGCGTTCGCGACCATCGAACCCTGGCACGGCGAAACCGTCGCCGTCTATCGCGAGCCCAGGAAAAAAGGCGCGGAATGGAGTCGCGAAGTCGTCGATGCGAGCCTCACCGGAGGTCACGCACTCGGCTGGGCGGACTTCGACGGCGATGGCGTAGATGACATCGTCGCAGGCTGGCGCGACAAACAATACGGCCTCGCGCTCTATCAATGGCGCGAAGGGCGCTGGAACAAGCAGGTCATCGAAGCCGGCGGAATGGCTGCCGAAGACCTCGCCGTCGGCGACCTCAACGGCGACGGACGCCCCGACGTCGTCGCGTCCGGCCGAGCCTCGTCGAACGTGAAGATTTACTGGAATGAAGGAAAAAAGTAAGCAGTGGATCGGCATCGATATGGACGAGGTGATTGCCGACACCTTGGGCGAACTGCTCGATCGCTACAACCGTGATTTCAACGCGGAAGTTTCAAAGTCCGACCTCACCGGCCGCCGGTTCTGGGAACTGATTCCCAAAGAGCATCAGGGACACGTGATTGCATACTTCGAAGACGGCGAGATCTTCGCGGACCTGCCCGTCTTTGAAAACTCCGTGGAAGTCATCGAGCGGCTGCAATCGAAATACGAAGTCTTCATCACAACCGCGGCGATGGAGGTGCCCAGTTCGTTCAACGCCAAGTTCCGCTGGCTGGCGCGCCATTTTCCGTTCATCCCGTCGAGCCACATCGTCTTCTGCGGCGACAAGAGCGTGCTCGCGGTGGACTTTCTGATCGACGACAACGCACGCCACTTCGAGCGGCTGCAGGGCGAAGGGATCCTGTTCACCGCACCACACAACGTGAACGAAACCCGCTACCGGCGTGTCGACGATTGGACCGCGGTGCACAAGATGTTCCTATAAACGAATCCGTTACAATCTCTGATAGAACATGTATCTCGACTGGATTCGCCTGCAGCATTTCCGCACATTTCGCGACGTCGAGATCGACCTAATTCACCCCGCCACGGACTTCAAACGCCTTGGAATCCCCGTGCCCCAACTACCGAACCTCAACCTACTGCTCGGCAATAACGGGCTCGGAAAATCAGCCCTCCTCAAAGGCATTTCGCTTGCCGCGATGGGTCCAGCCGTCAGCGACGCGGGCATCTTTCCTTACCGCCTCGTCCGCCGGGAGCCGCCGTCTGCAAAGCCGGTGAAGACCAGGATAAAGAGGGAGGTAGATGTAGACGCGCGGATCTCCGCGCACTTCCGTCCCAATGCGCAGGACCACGTCCCCAGCCGTATCCGCACCGTCCAATCCGAAATCGGCCTCCAAGCCAAGGGTGATCTCGAATCTCTCGCCTGGTTGCATAAGGACGATAAACTCTGGCATCCCATCTATAGCGCCACGTCCGACGCGTTTTTCTTCGTAGGTTACGGCGCCGCGCGCCACGTCGAACGCCGCGAACGCGTGGACCTCGCCGCGCGCCAGGCATCCCTCTTCACACGCGCCCAACGGGTACAGAGTCTCTTTCAGGACGCCTATCCTCTCGTTCCCTTGACTGCGTGGCTCCCCGGCATGCAGAAGTCGAACCCCGGCCGCTTCTCGCAAGTCAAAACGCTCATCAACCGCCTCATGGGCGAGGAACGCTACAAGTTCAACGGCGAAATGGAATCGGGCGAGTACGTCTTCGCGCGCGACGGCCTGAGCATTCCGTTTCCTGCATTGTCTGATGGCTACCGGGCATACCTCGGCTGGATTGGCGACCTCCTTTATCACGTCGCGACGACCTGCCCGTCCGGCAAAAAGCTCGTCGAAAACTGCGGCATCGTGATGGTAGATGAAATCGATCTGCACCTGCACCCCAAGTGGCAAATGAGTGTCCTGCCGGTGCTCGCTCGCGAATTGCCGAACCTGCAATTCGTCATCACCTCGCATTCGCCGCTGCTCGTCGGCTCCCTCGAGTGGATGAACATTATCGTGATGCAACCCGAGGAGGACGGATCGAGCGCGCCGCGGCGGATCCCGGCGCCAGTGCATGGACTCGACGCCGATCAGGTGCTACTCACCGAGTTCTTCGGCCTCGAATCGACGCGCGCCGAAAGCAAGGGCAAGCAACTCAAAGCTCTCACGATGAAAGCCCGCCGAGGCGACCTGCAGGCGGCCAAGTCTCTCATGGAAGAGATGTCCCGCGGGATGGAACGCCAATAGTGACGGGATATCGCATCTCGCGTAAGGAACTGGAAGCGCTCGTCGATGCCCACGCGCCGGGCTGGCTCGGCCGCGCCCGCGAACGCACCAGGAAGTTCCGCAAGCTTGGCAGGCACGAAGAGTCAAGCTCAATCTGGAGCGAAGTGAAGGCGGTTTATATGACCCTGCAAGGCGCCTCGAAGTGCGCCTTTTGCGAACGAAAGCTGGAATCGCTCGAATACGGCCTCGGCGAACAGGCAGTCGAGCATTTCCGGCCCAAGGGTCGCATCTCCGCATGGCCATTGCCCCCGGAACTCACGGCTTCCGGCGTGGCCGTCACCAAGCCCGCCAAAGGGGGCTATCACCTGCTTGCATACGATCTATTCAACTACTCGGCAGCCTGCAACCCCTGCAATTCGGGGCTCAAACGCGATTACTTTCCCGTAGCGGGCAATCACAGGACCTCCGGCCGTAGGCCCGAAGAACTCGCCGCCGAGGAACTGCCGCTGCTGCTATACCCAATCGGCGACTTCGACGAACGGCCTGAAGATCTCATCCAATTCAATGGCCTCTCGCCATTCGCCGTGGCGAAGTCCGGCCACAAGCGCCATCGCGCGCTTGTGACCATAGAGTTCTTCAAGCTCGACAGCGCCGAACGCAAGAACCTACTGCGCGAGCGCGCCTGCGTGATCGTCGGCCTCTTTCCTGCTCTGCAAACCCTGTCGCGAAAACGTGCGAGCGAGAGCAACCGTACAATCGCGCAACAAACCGTCGACGGGTTCACCTCGGTTCGCGCTCCGCACACCAACTGCGCGCGCAGCTTTGAGCGCCTGTTTAAGTCGAGCCGCGCCGACGCGGGCGCCATTTATGAAAGGGCCGTCAACCTCATCGCCTCGCAGTCATGACACGCGCACATAATAAAGGGCAGCGGGCTTGATCCCACTGCCCTCTCAACCGGAGGAAACGAACTCGACCTAGAACCGGAACGTCGCGCCGAACTCGCCCCAGAACGAACGGGGGACGATCGTGCTAGCCGGCGCCAGGAAGCCATTCGGAGTTCCGAAGGCGTCCGAGCGGATGTTCGTCACGTAGTTCTGTCCGAAGTTCGCACGGTTGGTCAGATCGAAGGCCTGGAAGAACAGGTCGAGCGTTCTGCGCTCGCCGAACTTGATGGTCTTGCCGAACCGGGCGTCGAACTGGAAGAAGGTCTGTCCGCGAACACCGCCGAGACCAGCCTGGACGCAGTTGCCCGAATTCAGGCAATCGCGCAACTGAGCCGCGGTGTAGTCCTTGGTGGCGCGCAGGTTGTTTTCCTGCCCCTTGAGCAGCACCGCGTGAGTGGCGCCGACGCCGGAACCCTGGCCCAGCACGTCCGTGATGCCCTGCAGCGCCGTGTACGGGCGGGCGGAGGCAAGCTGGACGATCGGCGAAACTTTGATGCCCCACGGCAGATCGACCACTCCGGACAGGGTCCAGCGGTGACGTTCGTCGTTGGGCACGTAGCCGTAGTCGGTCTTCGAGAACCAATTGGTGAAGTTCGTCGGCGCGTTGCCGAACGCCGCGGAGGCGCCCTGATAGCCGACCGCGCGCGACAGCACGTAGTTGGTGTTGACCGAGAAGTGCTTGGTCATGCGCTTGCGGTAGGTGATATTCATGCCGTCATAACGCGAACGTCCAATCGGCGATTCGGTGATGATGCGGCCGATGAGCGGCTGGCCGACGGCCGCAAATGCGGCAGCGAGCGGACGGACGCCATTGAAGGTTGGGTTGAGGTTGATGCGCTTGGATTCCCGAAGGCCGAGCACGTGGACGTACTCGATTTCGATGACGTTGTTCGGATTCGGAGACCAGGCGTAGCCGCCGTTGAACTGCTGCGTGTACGGGCTGGCGTAGGTCGGGTCGACCAGGCGTCCGCTCGCTCCGTTTGGCAACGAGGTGGCGGCCGCGGGAATCGTGGGTGCCGAATCGACGCCGTAACGATAATTGCCGAGGCGGATGTTGGTGCCGTTGACGATCGTCGAAGCCGGATCGCCGGGTCCGCTCGAACTCAGATCGAGCACGGTGGCGTAGATATCCCGGTTCGCCTGCTGAATCATGAACAGCGGGATGTTGAGGAACGGCTGGCCGAAGTAGATGCCGTAGCCGCCGCGGACGACGTGATTCCCGTGGCCGGTCAGGTCATAGGCAAAGCCGAAACGGGGGCTGAAGTTATTGCGATCGTTCTTGGGCAGGCCGCCGGCGTACGAGTTGCCGATCGCCTTGAGCGCAAGGTAGGTGCGGTTGGAGGCCTGTTGATTCTGCGCGAGCAGGTTAGTGTCCACGTCATAGCGCACGCCGAAGTTGAGGGTCAGCTTCCGGCTCACCTTCCAGTCGTCCTGCGCGTACATTCCGAACATCGTCACGAGATCGGAGACGTTGAAGTACGGATTGCCCTGCGCGGCGGTAATCGCCTGCAGCGCGCCAGGAGTCTGGAAACCGTTCGGGTATTTGGTCTTGTTGCTGAGAATCACGCTCGGCAGGTCGAGAAACGTGTAGTTGGTCACGGTGTTGCCGAAGAATCCACCCAGCTTGGGAACCATAATCAGATCGCCGCCGAACTTGAAAGCATGCTTGCCCTTGATGATCGAAATGTCGTCGCGCACCTGCCACTTGGTCTGATAGGACTGTTGCGGCACGTTCGGGTTGGTTCCGAACGCGATGGACTGCGGAAACGAGAAATACGGGGCGCGGGTGTTGGAATCGATCAGGTTGTTCCAATACTGATAACCGGCCGTAAACGAATTCACGATCGAGGGTGTCAACACCGAGTTCAGGGTCGCGTTGGCGACAATCAGCTGGTTGGTGGTGAAGTTCCCGGCGGTCAGGTCGACGGTCTGGGTGGTCTGGTCGTTGAGGCCTTTGTTGTTCTGGTTGCTGTAGCTCAGAAAGAGGTTGTGCTTCTCATTGAACCGGTGATCGAAGCGGCCGTTGTAGCGCCAGTCGTCAAAGGGTGTGAGAATCGTCTGAGCGGGTTGCGCGGCGAAGCCAGCCTGCTTCAGCAGGGTGAGTTCGTTAAACGCGGTCGGGGTGACGTTGATGCTGGTGCGCTCGCGGATGCGCTCGAGGGCGAAGAACAGAAAGTCCTTGTCCTTCTTGACTGGTCCGCCGATCGAACCGCCAAACTGCTGGCGGCTGAAGGGCGCCTTTTCGGATTCAAAGTAGTTCAACGCGTTGAAGGACTGATCGCGGAAGAAGCCGTACGCCGAACCGTGGAATTCGTTCGTGCCGCTCTTGGTGATCACGTTCACCGCCGCGCCCTCGCTACGGCCGTTGGCCGCGGAAAAGCGCTGCGTCGCGATGTTGAACTCCTGGATCGCTTCGAGGGGAAGCTGCATCACAGGTCCGCCGACCGTGCTGTCCTTGTTGTCGATGCCGTTGACGGTGATGTTCACGTTGCGGCCGTTCGAACCGTTGAGGCCGAAAACGCCGGTGCGGTTCTTGGTCGGATCGTAGGAGTTCACCGGCTTCGCGCCAGGCGCCAGATAAGCGAGATTGACGAAGTCGCGTCCGTTGAGGGGCAGATCCTGCACCATCTGCTGGGTCACCGGCAGGCCGACTTCGGTCTTCTGCGTGTCGACGATCGCAATGCCGCCCGACTCGACGGTTACGATTTCCTGCTGCGCGCTGGGAGAGAGATTGGCGTCAACAGTGGTGGTCTGCGAAACCGCCGCCGTCACGCCATTGAAAACAGCAACGGAGAAGCCTTTGGCGGTTACGCGAACTTCGTACATACCCGGAGGCACGAGGTCGAAGCGGTAGCTGCCGGTCTCACCGGTGCTGGCGGTGCGGGAGAAACCCGTCCCTTTGCCTACTAGTTTGACTTCAGCGTTGGGGATAACGGCGGAAGTCTTGTCTGTTACTGTGCCTAGAATCGTGCTGGTGGCTGTTGCCTGTCCGAAAATGGACGGAGCAGATAAAGCCGCGATCACGAAAGCCAGGGCAGCTGTGGATCGAATGTTTTTCATAGAGGGTAAAGCAGCTTCTTGCGTTTGGGGATGCAAGTAGCATCGGCTACTTCGCAGCGTATTCCTAAGTAACTGATTCGTCAACTATTTCCTTGCTATGTTAATAAAACTTAATTGCCCATTTTACAAATCCCGTTTTCCATTTCGTGGATGTATACGAAAACAAACAGGTTCGATACAATCGGCGAGGAGAGTATTCGGCCGATCATGAAGCGTGACCGGACACAGCAACGGTTGGATCAACTGCGCGCGGCTCGCCTGGCGCCCGCATCGAACGATAGCGTGCGGACTCTCGCCGCCGCCCTCGAGGACCCCTCGAACTACGTCGTAGCCAAGGCGGCCGAGATCGTAGAACAGGGGCTCGTTGCCGGACTCGAGCCCGACCTCCTCACGGCGTTCCACCGTATTCTTGGCCCTGAGCGCGACCGCGGCTGTGAGGCTGCGACAGCCATCGCCAAAGCCCTCTACGCCCTCGACTACCGGGAACCGGAACCCTACCTGCGCGGCATCCGCCACAGGCAACTGGAGGCTAGTTTTGGCCCGCCCGTAGATGTCGCCACGACCTTGCGTGGCGTATGCGCGCTGGCGCTCGTGCAGACCCCCTATGACCGGACGCTCGATGAACTAGCCCGCCTGCTGACCGACGAATACGCCCCGCCGCGATTGAGCGCCGCCCGCGCCCTGGGCTGCACCGGCTTTGCGGACGGCTGTATTCCATTGCTGATGTTCAAGGTCTATACCGGCGACACGGAATTCGAAGTCATCGCCGAATGCATGGCGTCGATGCTCGCGTTGTCCGTGCCTCGATCTTTGGCTTTCGTAGCCGATCAACTCGATTCTTCAGACCCCGATCGCAGCGAAGCCGCCGCCATCGCCTTGGGCGCGGTCCGCGACGAACGGGCCTTCGAAACATTGCGAATCAAATGGGACTCGACTGCCTTTGGTCCCATCCGCGAGCGCATCCTGCAGGCTATGGCGGCCAGCCGCAGCGATAAAGCGGTGGAGTTTCTCACCGGTCTGATCGCGGAGGAACCGGCGCGCACGGCTGCTTTGGCAATGCATGCCCTCGCCATGCACCGCCGGGACGAGAGAATCCGTTCTCTGGTGCAGGACGCCATGAAGAAACGGGAGAACGTCAAAGATCTCGAGGCAGTATTTTCGTCATCGTTCGGTAATTTGGGAACAGTGTAAACTAAGAAGGATAGCCATCAACCGAAGGCGTTCAAGAGGATCAAACAACGTGTTGCAGCTCCCGGCCAGGATTGGTAAGTACGAGTTACAGGAGTTTCTCGGTGGCGGTATGTCCCACGTCTACCGCGCGCAAGATACCATTTTGGGCCGGCAGGTTGCGGTCAAGATATTGACGGCGCAGGGCGTTTCCGATCCTGAAGCCAAGGCGCGCTTTCTGCAGGAAGCGCGTGTCGCGAGCAACATCTCGCACCAGAACATCATCAGCGTCTTCGACTTCGGCGAAGAAGGCGGCAAGCCCTTCATGGTGATGGAATTCCTCGTCGGCGAGAGCCTCCGCGACGCCATCAAGAACCACCATATCGGCGATTTGCAGCGTAAACTCGGCTACGCGCTGCAAATCGGGCGCTCGCTCGAACACATTCACCAAAAGAAAATCATCCATCGCGACATCAAGCCCGAAAACATCCACATCGATGGCGCGGGCAAAGTGAAGCTGATGGATTTCGGCATCGCCAAGAGTGAGGGATTATCTCTCACGCGCGCCGGCTTCACGCTCGGAACCCCGTATTACATGGCTCCGGAACAGGTGCTGGGCCAGCAGGTTACGCACTCGGTCGACATCTATGCCTTTGGCGTGATGCTCTATGAAATGCTCGCCGGGACCAAACCGATCAGCGGCGAAACCGTGGAGAAGATCTTCAGCGCGATCCTCTATGAGCCGCTGAATCTCGTTCCTCTCAAGGCCGCTAACGTGCCGGATTCGGTATTCAACCTGGTTGCCGCCGCCACCGCGAAAAACGCTTCGGAGCGTCCGCAAAGTTTCGCCGTCGTCTGCGCGGAAATCGAGCGCATTCTGCAGAATCCTTCGGCATCCGGCAAATCCCAGATCCGAAAAGTCGCGCCCCACGGCTCAAACGGAGACATGCCGCCCTGGGTGCAATCCCTGCCCCCGTTCCTGCAAAGCCAGGGCGCCCTCATGGCTTTGGTAGGCTTCGGCGTGATGGTGATCCTTCTGGCCCTGGGCCTCGTAGCGCTGCGCTTCATCAAATAGCTGTTCGATACTCCCGCCGCCGGTTATCATCAAAGCAGCATGACCCGCCGCGACTTGTTTTCCCTGGCTGCCTGCAGCAGTAGCCTGCTCCTCCAGACCTCCTGCGCCGGAGGCCTCGAGACCGCAGGCGAAGCAGGTTCCGGCGGCGCCCTCCCTCCATTTCGCGCCAAAACACTCGACGGCAAAACCTTCGACAACGCAAGCGTGAAAGGCAAAGTCGTCCTTTTGCAGTTCTGGGCGACCTGGTGCGGATACTGCCGCCGCGAACAACCCGCTGTCGATCGCCTCACCAAGGAATTCGAGAATCAGGGACTCATCGTGCTCGCTGTCAACGTGGGCGAGTCCCGCGACAAGGTCGTCGACTACCTCCGCGAAAAGCCGCGCGCCTGCAACATCGTCCTGTCGCAGGATACGAACCTGGTCAAGTTGTTCCCCGCTGAAGGCTTCCCCAAGTACGTCGTGATCAACCGCGAAGGCAACATTGGCGGCAATCAGGATGGGGCTGGCGGCATTATGGCGTTGCGCGATCTGCTCGGCGGCGTAGGCCTCCGCGGCGCCGCGTAACGTGCGGGGACCGGCGGGCGAACTACAATAAAGTTTGGCCGACGTGAACCTGCAAGAACAACTATCGAAGATGCAGCGCGACTGGGATGAGCGCGCAAAAGAAAATGCCCGCTTCTACGTAGCGACCGGAAACGAGAACTGGACAGACGAAGAGTTCTTCGCCTCCGGCCAGCTCACGGTCTCCGAGGAAATCCTCACCGACATGGAAAACATCTGCCAGGGCAAGGACCCCAAGCAGATGCGCATCCTCGAAATCGGTTGCGGCGCGGGGCGCGTGACGCGGGCGCTCGCGAAAATGTTCGGCGAAGTCTATGCCGTGGACGTAAGCGGCGAAATGGTGGCGCAGGCCAACCGCGCCCTCGCGGACTATCCACACGCCAAAGCGTTCCAAGGCAATGGCATGGATCTCACCGTGCTTCCCTGCGACAAACCCTATGACTTCGCATTTTCTGGAATTGTCTTTCAGCACATCCCCAGCCGCGAAGTGATCGAAAACTACGTGCTCGAAGTGAGCCGGCTCCTACGTCCCGGCGCACTGTTCAAATTTCAGGTGCAGGGCGACCCCAACGTCACTACAACGCCTGGAGACACCTGGATCGGCGTGCCGTTCACCGATCAGCAGGCAGTCGACATGGCCGCCCGCTGCGGCTTCGATCCGCGCTACCGTCACGGCGCAGGCGATCAATACTTCTGGCTCTGGTACTTCAAGAAGTGAACCGGGATTCCGTTGTTCGCTTCGCGAATCAAACAGTGAACTTCACTTCGATCTCGCCGTGGATTTTCATGCGCAGAGACTGCACAGCGGTCGCGCCGGCAGGCGCCTTGCGTAAGAACGCTCGATAACTCCGTTCCTGCGTTTCTCCTGCGTCGAGATAGGCAAACAGGGGCTTGTCGCGCATGGGACCGCGGCGCGCGAGTTCCGGGTAAGGCTGGTGCAAGCCCGTGGTGCCGAACTCCAGTCCGCGGGCAGCGGGACGGCCGTCCTGCACATGCCTCCAGAGGTTCAACCATGGATAATGGGCCGACTCCCACAAGTAGCCGATCAGCAGGTTGTGCCTGGGGGACAAGGCCGTGACCCAGCCGATTTCGGCATGCACGGGAAACGAAGTCACGTTCGGCTCGGCATTGGCAGTCAGCTTGCGGGCGCTCTGGAAATCGAAGAAGCCGTCCGGCGCCGACTGCGCAAAACCTCCGCCGCAATTGGCGTCCACGACCGTATCCACATCCAGAAACGGCGGTGCAATCGACGGATGCTGCACCATGTTGAACATCCGCCCGAGCTTGGCGCGATTGGTCACACGTTCGCGAACGGTCAGCACAGCGCCCTGCAGCGCGGCTGTACGCTCGACATGAATCTGCGCCATCGGCAGCATCGCTTCCATCCTGCCCGCGCCACCCTGCTGTTTCCATTCCACGTGCGACGCCTCGCCGTGAAACGGCATGCCGTTCTTCTCTTCCGCTTTCGATGGCTGCCCCCAACGGTCGAGGCACAGAAAATGACCGCGTGGGCGGGCTTCGAGCGCGCCGCCCGCCTGTTCCCACGTCAGAGGATTCACGCTGCCGCTTCCGGCAAGCTGGAACTCCACCAAGCCTCCGCCAAGCAGGTCGAAGGCCACGGAAGCTTCACTGGACTGCAAGCGCATCATCGGACGGGCTTGTTGGGCGCCGGCCGCAGCCGCTGCGGCAACTGCTGCGGAAAACACTCGACGGGTCATCAGCAACGAATGTATCACCTGGAATGATTGAGAGTGGAAAGCAAACCGGCCATCACCGACGCGGGCACGGAAACCGAACCGAGCGCAATACCCGGTTTATTCTCGCCGTGATAGTCGGACCCTCCGGTTTCAAGCAATCCTAGCAGCGCCGCGAACTCGCGGTACCGGTCCACAAGGTTGCTCGTGTGGTCGCTATGATAGACCTCGAGCGCGTGGAGACCGGCCTCGCGCAGCTCCGCAAACAGCGCCAATTCCGCCTCCGGATTGCGGAACAGGCCGATTCGCACCGGATGCGCCAGCGATGAGACGCCGCCCGACGCCTTGATTTCCGCCAATGCTTCGAACAGCGTCGGCCCGAGCCGTTCCACAAAGGCGCGCCCCTCTTCGCCGATGAGCCGGTCGAACGCATCGCCGTGATCCCGGGCGTACCCCTTGTCCACCAGAACCCGCGCGAAATGGGGGCGTCCCGTGATAGTTTTGCCGTGCGCCTCGACCTCCTCGAGAGTGATGGCGAAGCCCAGCGACTGAAGCTTGCGAATCAACTGCTCATTGCGGGCGCGCCGCGAATGCAGAATATCCCGCACCCAGGATTGAAAGCGGTCCGGCGCGGCCTCGCGGCCTGGAAAGTAGGCCAGCAGGTGTATGTTCTTGGCGCCGTGCCGGCAGGAAAGTTCCACGCCGCACACCAGGTCGACGCCCGCTTCGCCAGCCAGCGAAGTCGCGGTTTCATAGCCCGCGAACGTGTCGTGATCCGTAATAGCGAGCGTTCGCAACCCGGTCTGTTGCGCAAGGCGAATCAGTTGAGCGGGGGAATCCGTGCCATCCGAGGCGGTCGTATGGGAATGGAGATCGATCACTGGCTCGGGTGGTGGAACGCCGGAATCTCTTCGAATTCGAACATTTCGCCGGCTGCCTGCACGTGCAGCCTGCCCGCCCCGAGTCCTTTGCCTGCGGTCGGATAAAAGACGGCGCCGTCGGTCGATTGCCCCGGCAGCACTTTGACCGTCGGAAACGCGATGGCGGAGGCGGCTGCGGCAGCCTTGATTTTTGTGGATGAGACCTCGGCGAAAGCCGCTTGCCTCCTTTGTTCGTAACCGTTCGTGGACTTGTAACTGACCAACCCGTAGAGCGACATTTCGTAGGTCTTCACGAGCTTGATGACATCGCCGCGGCTGCCTTTTTCGATTAGCTTGCCGACGACCTGCCGCGCGGGCGAAGCGGCAATGGATTCGCCATCGGTGCGCGTGAAGATGAACTGTTCCGGCTTGAAATTCCACGAGACCTTGGAACCGTTCGAGACCGCTATCTGCAAAATGGCGTACTCCCGGATGTGGATGGGGAGTGCGGCAAACATGATCGTGACGCCATTTTTGGTGACGGTCTGGTATTGAAGTCCTCCGGATTCGAACCGTATCACTTGCGCCTGACAAGTGGCAAGGAGGAATAGCCCGGCGGGTAGGATTGCCGCAGAGCGGCGGGAACTCATATTAAGTAAATGATAATCCGCTCCGCGAGTGCAATGTTGCGACACGCCATCGCGAATTTGGCTCAAGGTGAAGGTTGCCCTTCCGATAGAGAGAACTGTGGACTGGAATGGGCATGCGGATAGCGCAGCAGGCCGGACCCAGGCCAAGCCTCGAGACCAGGTTCCAGACGAGACAGCGAAACACACTATGAGCTTCACCACCACTCTTCCACCCTCGGAGGCCGCTCCTCGCCCAGCGGCCCCGACGAAGCGCAATTCCGGCCGTTCCCCGGCCGGAGCTGGCAACACCAACGACAAGGCGGCTCGAGACTTGCGGGCGCAGGTGGCAGCCATTCGGCGGTCACAGGCAGTGATTGAGTTCGAGCTGAACGGCACAATCCTGTGGGCCAACGATAACTTCCTTAACACCCTAGGCTACTCACTGCAGGAGATCCAGGGCCGCCACCACAGTATGTTCGTCGAGCCGGCATACGCGGAATCACATGACTATGGACGTTTCTGGCGCGAACTGGGCGAAGGTAAATTTCAATCGAGTGAATTCAAGCGGATCGGCCGCGGCGGCAAAGAAGTCTGGATTCAGGCCACCTACAACCCGCTCATGGACGCAAACGGCGTTCCCTACAAAGTCGTGAAGTTCGCCACCGACGTCACCGCTCGCAAGTTGGTGGAAGCTGAAAACAAGGGCAAGCAGGATGCAATAGACCGTGCACAGGCGGTGATCGAGTTCGCGCTCGACGGAACCATTCTGACCGCGAACGACAACTTTCTGAAGACCATGGGATACAGCCTGGATGACATAAAGGGCCGGCATCACAGCATGTTCGTCGAGCCGGAGTATCGCTCCTCGAATGAGTACAAGCAGTTCTGGCGGGATCTGGCCGCTGGCGAGTACCAGGCAAACGAGTACTTACGCGTCGGTAAGGGTGGAAAGGAGGTATGGATCCAGGCAACATACAATCCAATCTTCGACCTGAATGGCAAGCCGTTGAAGGTGGTGAAATTCGCGGTCGATATCACCGCACAGAAACTGGCGAGATTGGAAGTTGCTGGGAAGCAGGCTGCAGTTGACCGTGCTCAGGCCGTGATTGAGTTCGGTCTGGACGGTACGATCCTCACAGCCAATGAGAACTTCCTTCACACCCTCGGCTACACCCTTGACGAGATCAAGGGCCGGCATCACAGCATGTTCGTTGATCCGGAATACCGCAACTCGGTGGCCTACAAGCAGTTCTGGCGTGATCTGGCCGCCGGCGAATACCAGGCAAACGAATACATGCGCATCGGCAAAGGTGGTCGGCAAGTGTGGATCCAGGCCACCTACAATCCGATCTTTGACACCAAAGGGAAACCCTTCATGGTCGTCAAATACGCTACTGACATCACCGAACGAAACAGCAAGGTGGATGAAGTGTTGCGAACGGTGGATGCGGCATCCCATGGCGACTTGACTCGCGACATCACCGTCACCGGCAACGACCCTATTGGCAAGATCGGCGATGGCCTCGCCGGCTTCCTCAAGCAGTTGCGCAGCAACCTCGGAGCCATCGGCAACACCGCCGCTCTGCTCGCCAGTTCGTCCGAAGAACTCTCCTCCGTCAGCCATCAGATCGGCATCACCGCCGAAGAAACAACAAAGCAAACCCAATTGGTCTCCGCGGCCTCCACTGAAGTGGACCAGAACGTCCAGACCGTCGCCGCCGGCGCCGAAGAAATGGCCGCTTCCATAAAAGAAATCTCACGCAGCGCCACCAACGCCATGAAGGTCGCACATCAGGCGGTCGAACTGTCCGGCACCACCGCGCAGACCATGAACCGGCTCGAAGAGAGCAGCAACGAAATCGGCAAGATCATCAAGGTCATCACCTCGATCGCCCAGCAGACCAACCTGCTCGCTCTCAACGCCACGATCGAAGCCGCCCGCGCCGGTGAAGCCGGCAAGGGATTCGCAGTGGTCGCCACCGAGGTCAAAGAACTGGCCCGCCAGACTGCCCGCGCCACGGAGGACATTGGCCGCAAAGTTGACTCCATCCAGGGGGAAACGCAGGCCGCCGTCAAGGCCATCACGCAGGTCGGCGACATCATCAATCAAATCAACGACATCTCCAACTCGATCGCCAGCGCCGTGGAAGAACAGACTGCTTCGACTGCCGAAATCAGCCGGAATGTCGCCAGCGCCGCGGCCTCCACCGGGGAGATCAGCGGCAACATCTCCCGAGTGGCATCCTCCGCCGAACAAAACAGCGAAGGCGCCAAACAAACCAAGCAGGCCGCTTCCGAGCTCGCTCGCATGGCAGCCGAACTTCAACAACTCCTAAGTCAATTCCGCGTCTAAACCGGACTCGCGGATCTATCTATCCTCCTTCGTCGGCCCGCGCGCGCCGCATCCGGTTCTTCATGAGGAGCCGGGAACGGCCGCTCGGGCCATCTTTTCATCACTCAGTCCCTTCCACTAGCCGCGCCTTCCCGCCACCCGGGATTTGGCCCTCCGCATGCTACCCTCAGAGTATCGTTTGCATGGGTCCCGGCCTGTGCGCGTCACTGCTGTCTCGCACCTTCATCAATCATGTCAATGAGATCTCGTCTGTTTGCATATGCCGCGCTTGTGGTGGTCCTGGCCAGCGCGGCCGGTTTCGTCGCGCTTTCTTCTTCAAAGAAGGCGGTTTCCGTTTCCGCCGCCAATGCCTCGGCTGCTGCACCCCAAATCCCCATGTGGTTTGAACGCAACACTGATGAATATCCCGCACAGGTGCTCTACGCCTCGCGATCCCTGCATCAGACGGTTTACCTCACGCAGTCCCAGATGGTCCTCGCCACTGCCGGTGGCCCTGCGCTGACCATCGCCTGGAAAAACGCCCAGCCCGCCCGCAACATTCAGGGGCAGAACCCGATCCAGGCCCGCGTGGACTACTTCCGCGGCGCCGATCGCTCCAAATGGCGCGCGGGCGCTGCCGCCCGCTTTGGCGCCGTTCGTTACGAACAGGTCTACCGCGGCGTCGATCTCGTCTTTCACCCGGAAGGCAGCCAGCTCGAACATGACTTCGTGGTCGCGCCCGGCGCGAACCCCCGCCAGATCGCACTGTCCTTCGGCGGCGCTTCCGCCATGCGCCTCGACTCCGACGGCTCTCTCGCTCTCCAAGTCGGCGCTGCGGAAGTCCGCCAATCGAAACCAGTCGCTTATCAGTCGATCGGCGGCAAGCGCGTCGAAGTCGCCGCGAGTTTCCGCATCACTGGCGATCGCGAAGCGGAATTTGAACTCGGCGCCTACGACACCACCCGCGAACTCGTCATCGATCCAGTGCTGAAGTATTCGAGCTACATTGGCGGCACGAATTCTTCCACCCCCACTTCGGTGGTCACGGAACCGGCCACCGGCATCGTCTGGGTCTCCGGCACCACCAACTCCACCGATTTCCCGATCACCGGCGATCCGATCCGTTCGGAGGGCTTCGGCGGACGGGATATCTTCGTCGCCAGGATTGACCCGTCGAAATCCGGTCCCGACTCCCTCCTCTACGCGGCGTTTGTCGGCGGCACCGGCGCGGACGAAGCGCGCTCCATGGTTCTCGATAGGGACGGTAACGCCGTCATCTGCGGCACCACCACTTCTGGCGATTTCCCGATCGTCGGCTCCTACGACATTGCCATCGAAGGCAACCGTGACGCCATTGTGCTCAAAATCGACCCTCGCCGCGCTGGCTCCGACGCGCTTGTCTACACCTCGTTCCTGGGCGGCGATAGCGATGACTATGCGAACGCGGTCACCACCGATGCAACCGGCAAAATCATCGTGGCGGGCTACACGATTTCCGAAACCTTCCCGCTGACTGCCAATGCGATCCAGCGCAACCGTCAGAGCGGCTACGAGCTCTTTATCTCGGTCATCGACCCCGATGCCGGCACGAACGGCCTGATCTATTCCACCTACTACGGCGGCAGCGGCACCGATATTCCGAACGCCGTCGCAGTGGATTCCAAGGGCCTGATCTACGTGGCCGGTTCCACGACGTCCGCCAACTTCCCGATCGGCGACAAGGCCTATCAGCCCTCGTACAACAGCGGCGGCGACATGTTCCTGATCCGCGTGGACCCCAACAAGTCGGGCATCGACGGCATCAACTACGGCACCTATATCGGAGGCTCTGGCATTGACTCCGCCCAGGCAATGACGCTTGCCGCCGACGGCTCCATCTACATCGCGGGCTACACCACTTCGAATGACCTGCCCACTGCCGGCGCGTCGCCGCAGACCCGCAACGCGGGCAACGCCGATGTGTACGTAATGCGCGTCGACATCTCCACAAACGCGCTCATTTTCGCCACCTATCTCGGCGGCAGCGCGACCGATATCGCCTACGCGATGAACGTGGACAACACCGGCCGCATCCACCTCACCGGTTACACCTATTCAAACGACTTCAACGTGACGCGCAACGCTCTGCAATCGAAGGCCAACGGCATTCCGGACGCCTTCATGGCAAGCATCAATCCGGCTCTCCCGGCCGGCGAAGCGCTGGTGTATTCGAGCTACATCGGATCCGCAGGCTTGGATTATGGCTACGGAATCTCGTCCGACAACAATTGCGTCGTGAGCGTAGCTGGCTCAACGACCGGCAGGAAGTTCACCGTGACGGACAGCGCTTACCAGACGGGACCCAGCGGCTTCCCCGATGTGTTCGTAAGCTCCGTCAATATCTGCCAGTAACAGATCGTCCATTCGCAACCGGAAAAGGGCCTCCCGCTTGGGGGGCCTTTCTCTTTGGAACGTCACGCTGAGCGAACAAGGATCGGCATTGCGATCCGCCAATGGCCCCAGGAACTCTCGACGCCGATCCTGTTGTTCGCGGTTCTCAAAGATGGTGTTTCGGTTGACGTAGCGATATGCTAACTCTCAGTAAACACCATCTATGCATCTGCCGCGCTTCGTTTGGCTCGGATTCCCTGCCCTCATCGCCATCACCGTATCCGGCGCGCCAATCAGCTTCAACCGGGACATCCGCCCCATCATGGCGGACACCTGTTTCCGTTGCCACGGTCCCGACAAAAGCTCCCGCATGGCAAACCTCGACTTGCGGGAAGAAGCCGTCAAGCCCACCCGCCGCGGCGACACACCCATCGTCCCCGGCGACCCCGGCAAAAGCCTGATCATCCAGCGCATCTATGCCGAAAAACCAGCCCAGTTGATGCCCCCGCCGAGCGCCCACAAAACGCTCACCCCAGCGCAGAAGGCCACCATTCGCCAATGGGTCAGCGAAGGCGCGCCTTACGAGGGCCACTGGGCCTACCAACCCGTCAAGCGGCCTGAAATCCCTGCCGGATACAGGCATCCGATCGACGCTTTCATCCGCACCAAACTCGCCGCCGCCACTGGCATGGCCCCGCTCCAAGCGAACAGGGATCGGCTGGGCGACCCGCCAATGGACCAGAAACCCTCGACGCCGATCCCGTTGTTCGCGAGTTCCTTAAAAGAAGCCGATCCGCGGACCCTCCTCCGCCGCATCTACCTCGATCTGACTGGCTTGCCGCCGTCTCCCGAAGAGGTCGCGGTCTATCTGAAAAACAGCAGCAGCTACGAGCAGGTCGTCGACAAGCTCCTCGCCTCAGACCGCTACGCCGAACGCCAGGCTGCGTTCTGGCTCGACGCCGTCCGCTACGCCGACACCTGCGGATTCCACGGCGACAACGCCTTCCCCGCCTGGCCATATCGCGACTACGTGCTCCAGTCGATCCGCGACAATAAACCATTCGATCAGTTCACGCGCGAACAACTGGCTGGCGACCTGCTGCCCGGCGCCTCGCGAACCACGCGCGTCGCTTCGGCCTTCAACCGCCTCGCTCGAACCTCGGCCGAGGGCGGGTTGCAGCCTAAGGAATACCTCGCCAAATACGGCGCCGACCGCGTCCGCACCGTCGCCGGAGTTTGGATGGGCGCGACCCTCGGCTGCGCGGAATGCCACGATCACAAGTTCGACCCGCTGGCGCAAAAAGACTTCTACGCCATGAAGGCCTTCTTCGCCGACGTCAAGGAAACTGGACTCGTGCCCGACCAGGGTCCGACGGCGTGGGGGGAACTGCTCCAACTCCCCAATGACGAGCAAAAAACCCCTTGGGACAACCTGGAAGAACGGATCGCGGCGGCAAAACTCGAGCTCGAAGAAAAGCGCAAGGCGGTGGATTCCGCTGCCTGGGCCAAGACCCTCAAAGCCGCCTCGAAGGATTGGGTTGTGCAGGTCCCTGTCTCGGCGGCGGCCAGGAACGGAACCGCGCTCGATGTCTACGGCGCCGAGCCGGTCCTCAGCGTCTACGAGACTGGCGGCAGCGTGGTGAGCGATACAAAACCCGGCAATGGACTCGTGGTCGCGAGCGGTCCAAACCCCGACAACGACACATTCACCCTCACCCTGAAGCCGGGCGCCGGAACCTGGTATTCGCTCGGCTTTGAAGCGAGTTCCGACGACCGCCTGCCCGGCGCCCGCCTCGCCAGAGGCTCCGATCGCGTGGTCGTCACCGAGATTGAAACCCTGGCCGACGGCCGCCCCGTGAAAGCCGCGCAAGCCCGTTCGAACGTCACATTTTGGGACCAGGGCCTGACGCCGTGGAACCTCATCGACGGCAAGCCCGAAACAGGCTGGGGAGTCGCCACCTATCGCTCGCAGCGCGCCAATTTCGTAGCCATCGACTTCGAACAGCCGCTCGTCACCACGCCGGCATCCACCGTCACCGTCGTCATCCGGCACGATTCGCAACATCGCCGCGCGGTCACCGGGCGCATCCGGGTCGCCCTCGCGCCCGCGCCGAACGCGCAACCTGCCTCCGAGAGGTCGCGCGATCTCACGATTCCCGCCCTCCCGGCAGCCGGAGAACCGGACCAGGCACTGATCGATTCCACACATCCGGACCTTGCTCCGACCTGGCGGAATTTGTCGAGACTCGAGTCGGACCGCGCGAACCTGCGCGCCGAAATCCCCCAAGTCGTCACGACTGTGTCCGAAGCGAATCCTCCGGAAACCCGCGTGCTCGGCCGAGGCAATTTCATGGACGATTCCGGCGATGTGGTGATGCCAGCGATCCCCGGGTTCCTCGGCAAACTCGACATTCCCGAAGGCAAGCGCGCCACCCGTCTCGATCTCGCGAATTGGCTCGTCTCACGCGACAATCCCCTCACCGCGCGCGTCTATGTGAACCGCCTCTGGCGGCGTATGTTCGGCAACGGTCTGTCGAGAGTGCTCGAGGATCTCGGCTCGCAGGGTGAGTGGCCCACCCACCCCGAACTGCTCGATTGGCTCGCCTCTGAATTCATGAGCGATTGGGATATGAAGCGCATTGTTCGCGTCATCGTGCTGAGCGACACCTACAAACAGTCGTCGGCCGCCACGCCCGAAATGATGGAAAAGGACCCCGAAAACCGCCTGCTCGCCCGCCAGTCCCGCTTCCGAGTCGATGCCGAAATCGTCCGCGACGTCGTGTTGAGCGTCAGCGGCCTGCTCGCCGCCGATAAGTTCGGAGGTCCCAGTGTCCGTCCGTTCCAGCCGGAAGGCTACCTCGCCGCCCTCAATTTTCCCAAGCGCGATTATTCGGAAAGCCGCGGCGCGGATCTCTATCGCCGCGGCATTTACACTTTCTGGCAGCGGACTTTCCTGCATCCCGCCATGACCGCTTTCGACGGACCCTCTCGCGAGGAATGCACCCTCAACCGCTCCAACTCGAACACACCCATTCAGTCGCTCGTCCTGCTCAATGACCCGAGCTTCGTAGAAGCGGCGCGCGTTTTCGCGGAACACCTCGTCGCGGCGGCGCCCACGATCCAAAAACGGATCGACGCTGCATTCGAACGCGCCGTGGCCCGGCCGCCATCCGCTCGGGAAAAAGCGGTGCCCGTCCGTCCCTACCGCCCGGAACCGGCGGGGTTCCGTAAATGCCCCTTCGGACCCCAAAA
>JACXTT010000702.1_pt1 | contig 57323 bp, 59 predicted proteins | sample 9270951 | NCBI WGS metagenome assembly JACXTT01 (sample SAMN15532306, study PRJNA645909) | rock metagenome | isolation source: weathered quartz diorite | place: Puerto Rico | collected 2017-06-21
TTCGACGCCTTACTCCCCGCCGGTTTGCCCCCGGCTCTCTCCGGCGTCCTCAAGCGAGCCTTTGGCCTCCCACGCCTCCAGCAGCTCTATCGCGACCTCGCTTCCGGTGACGGCTCTATCGCCGACCGGCTCCTGCGACGCCTGGAAATCGACTGCCGCATCAGCCCCGCCGACCTCGATCGCATCCCCAAACAGGGCCCCGTGATCGCCGTCGCCAACCATCCCTACGGCATTCTGGACGGCGCGATTCTCGCCGCGCTGTTCCGCTCCGTGCGCCCGGACCTCCGGTTTCTGGCCAATCAGCTTCTCGCGGCCCTTCCGGACGTCCGTCCACTGGTGATCGAAGTGAATCCCTTTGGCGGCGCGGAAGCCACCCGCTTCAATCGCCGTGGAATGCGGCGCGCGCTGGAGCACTTGAAAGCCGCCGGAATGCTGGCTATCTTTCCCGCAGGCGAGGTCTCGCACTTCAGTTGGCGCGGACGGGAAATCGCCGACCCCGAGTGGCACTCCGCGGTAGCGTCCCTCGCCGAAGCCTCCGGCGCCACCGTCGCGCCGGTATTCATCGACGGCGCAAACAGCACGCTCTTCCAGATGCTGGGGACGCTACATCCAGGCTTACGCACCGCCATGCTGGGACGGGAGCTGCTGAACAAACGCCGCCGCCGCGTCAGCGTCCGCATCGGCGCGCCCATTCCGGCCGAGCGGTTGCAGGCCCTTCCCGATGCCGCCGAGCGCACACAGTATCTCCGCTGGCGCACCTATCTTCTCGAAAATCGCGCCGCGCACAAGCCGTGGACCTCGCGCCCGTTTCTCCCCGCTTCGCTTCGCCGCCGGGCGAAGGAAGCCATCGTCGACGGCGTCCCGGCCGCCGATCTGGCACGCGACGTCTCCGCGCTAGCTCCTTTACTCTCGTCAGGCGACCTGGATGTGTACCTTGCCACGGCCGGCGAGATCCCCGCGGTGCTCAAAGAAATCGGACGCCTGCGCGAATTCACGTTCCGCGCCACAGGCGAGGGCACTGGCAAGTCCATCGACCTCGACCGCTTCGACGCCGCCTACCTGCATCTGTTCATTTGGAACCGCAAGGCCGGCGAAGTGGCCGGAGCCTACCGCCTGGCCCCGATCGATAGCGCCCTCACTCCGCTCTATACCGAAACCCTGTTCGGCTACTCCCGCGAGTTTCGCGAGAAGCTCGGCAGCGCCGTCGAGCTGGGCCGCTCCTTCATCCGGCCCGAATATCAGCGGGCCTTTCAGCCGCTCCTGCTGCTGTGGAAAGGCATCGGCCGTTTCGTCGCCGCGAATCCGCAATACAAGATCCTGTTTGGCCCGGTGAGCATCTCGAACACTTATCAGACTGTCTCGCGGGAGCTGATGGTATCCTTTCTCCGCCGCCACGCGTACCTGGCGGACTGGGCTGCGCTGCTGCGCCTCAAGAATCCGTTCCGAACCAGGACGTCTCAAGCCAAACCGGCCGCCGCCCCGCTTGACCTCGACGACCTGATCTCCGCCGTCGACGAGATCGAGCCTGGCCGTCCTGGCGTCCCCGTTCTGCTGCGCCAGTACCTCAAGCTCGGCGGGAAACTCCTCGGCTTCAACGTCGATCCCGATTTCAACAACGCGCTGGACGGCCTGATTCTGGTGGACCTCACGCAGACCGAGCGCCGGCTGGTGGAGCGTTACCTCGGCAAGGCCGAAGCCGCCGCCTTCTTCGAATTTCACGAAAGGAACCAAAACTCATGACGAAACTTCGCATTCTCGATTGGGCCCTGCGCATCACCGCCGCGGTGATCCTCGGCCAGACGCTGTTCTTCAAATTCTCCGCCGCGCCGGAATCCGTCTACATCTTCACCACGCTCCACGCCGAGCCCTGGGGACGCATCGGCTCAGGCATGGTTGAACTGGTGGCCTGCATTCTGCTGCTGATGCCCCGCACGGGCGGTTACGGCGCGCTGCTCGCCACAGCCACCATGCTCGGCGCCATCGCCAGCCATCTCACGCTGCTCGGCATCACTTTGCCTGCGGTCGGCGATCGCGGCGAGCTGTTCTCACTGGCGCTGATCGCGCTCTCCTGCTCCCTCGGCGCACTCTTTCTCCACCGCGACGATTTTCGGCGTCTCATTGCCCGCGTCGTAATCCCGCTACACTAAAAAGGTGGGTTTCTTCCGAGTCGTTTGGGGTTTTGTCCTGGTTACCGTAGGTATCATCGGTTTGATTCTGCCCGTCATGCCCGGCTGGGTTTTTCTGATTCCCGGCCTCGTCATCCTGAGCGATCGCTATCCCAAGGTCCGCACCTGGGTCGACTGGGCCAAAGCCAAAGCCAGGACGAGTAGACTGAAGTAATGTCGAACGTACCCGTCGGAACGAAGGGCGAAGAGAAGATCCTGGTCACCAATCAAGTCGCCATCGACTTTCTCGGCGTGGAGCAGGCCCGAGTCCTGGCCACGCCGATGCTGATCATGCATCTCGAAATGACGGCGCGCAATTCCGTCAAGCCGCTGCTCGACGACGGCTTCGACACCGTCGGCACGCACGTCAATGTCGCGCACCTCGCCGCCACTCCCGTGGGCATGGCCGCGACCTTCCGCTCCGAGGTGATCTCGGTCGAGGAACGCCGCATCAATTTCAAGGTGGAAGCCTTCGACGAAAAGGAAAAGATCGCCGAGGGTACCCACCAGCGCGCCATCGTCAATATCGCCAAGTTCGCCATCCGCATTCAAGCCAAAGCTCAGTAGAGTGGGCTCATAAAGTTGTTGCAGCCTTCAGGCTGCCGCCTTTAACTCCAGTCCTTCAGACTTACCTTACGCCCCTTGGGAAGAAACCTGGACCCCGTCGTAACCAACTCCCGTAATATGACTTCGTTGAAAGAAGCGCTTATCCGGGAGAACATCGGGGTCCTGCTACAGGGCTACGACCTCCTACGCCGGCTGGACGACGACACCTACGCCGCCACCTGCCGCGAGTTGGGCAATCATCGCGCCGGCAGCCACCTGCGCCACTGTATCGAATTCTTCGAGAGCGTTCTCGACGGGACCCCAATTCTCGCCGTCGACTACGACGCCCGCAAACGCGATAAGCGCATCGAGACCGACCGCCGGTACGCGCTAACTGCGATCGACCGCTTAATCCGCCGCCTGGAGAGCGACCGCCTCCTGCGCGAACACGAGGCCATCCACGTGCGCCTGGAAGACGCCGCCTCCAGCGAGACAGCCGCTGAATGGATGGGCTCCACCGTGACTCGCGAGCTGCAATTTCTCCGAAGCCACACCATCCACCACTACGCTCTGATCGCTGCCACTCTCCGCGCGTTCGGCGTGGAGCCGGGCGAAGAGTTCGGCATGGCGCCCTCCACGCTTCGCTATCTGAAAGAGGCCGTCGTATGTGCACAGTGAGCTGGATTCATGAGCCGGATGGCTATCAATTGTTTTGCAACCGCGACGAGAAACGCACGCGCCCCGCAGCCGATGCCCCTCGCGTCTATAAGCGCGACGGAGTCCGCTGGCTGGCCCCCGTCGACCCCGCCGGCGGCGGTGCCTGGATCGGCGTCAACGAAAATGGCGTCACTGTCTGCCTGCTGAACCGCGCCGCAGGCTCCAACCCGGCGGAGCCCTCTCCCCGCAGCCGCGGCCTCCTGACCTGGGACCTGCTGGACCTCTCGGGTGTGGACGAAGCTCGCGACCGCCTCCGCCTGCACCGCGGCCTGTGCCTCTACGCCGCGTTCACCCTCCTCGTTCTGGAGCCCGGCCGGGCCGCGCTGATCGCCAACTGGGACGGACAAGAGCTGCGTATCGATCCGCACGGAGACAATCGAATGCCGCTGATTTCGTCGTCTTTCGATCCGATCGGCGTTGAAGTGAAGCGCCGCGCCGAATTCCAGCAGATGGTCGACTTGAACGGCGGAATCAGCACTTCCATGCTCCGCTCGTTCCATCAGAATCACGGCGTCTGCCCCGGCCCCTATTCGGTGTGCATGCACCGCGGGGACGCGCAGACCGTCAGCTTCACCCGCGTCCGTGTCACCGAGGACGCCGTCGAGCTGATCTATTCCCCCCAGCCGCTCTGCAAGGACGCCGAAGCGGCTCACGTCACGCTCGAACGGAGGTTCGCCTGTGTCGCTTGAGCTGATCGGCCTTGCCGCGGCGACGCTGGTCAGCGAGGACCTCGCCTGCCTCGCCGCCGGACTCCTGGTTTCGCAGGGTAAGCTTCACCTCCTGCCGGCCACCGTCGCCTGCATCCTCGGCATCTACATCGGCGATCTCCTGCTTTTCGCCGCCGGCCGCTCCCTGGGAAGGAGCGCGCTCCGGTTCGCCTGGATCCGCCGCTTTGTGACTGAGCAGCAAGTCGAGTGCGCTTCCCAATGGATCGGCGCGCGCGGCCTGCGTGTCGTCCTGCTGAGCCGCTTCACCCCCGGACTGCGCCTGCCCACGTACTTCGCCGCCGGAGTGCTGCGCACCAGCCTCGCCCGATTTTCCCTCTATCTTCTACTGGCCGCCTCGCTGTGGACGCCAATGCTGGTTGCGTCCACTGGAGTCATCGGTCGCGCAGCCCCGGCCGGATTGCTGGGCGCAGTGGCGGTCGCGGGCGCGGTGCGGATGCTCGCCGGTCTGGTCACCGATAGCAAGCGCCGCCGGCGTCTCGCCGGCTGGTGGCGTTGCGTGACGCATTGGGAATTCTGGCCCTGGTGGCTGGCTTATCTCCCCGTATTCACCTACATCGCATGGCTCGCCGTACGGTTCCGGTCGCTGACGCTCTTCACCGCCGCGAATCCCGGAATCCCGCTGGGCGGCTTCGCCGGCGAATCGAAAAGCGATATACTCCGCCACCTCCCCGCCGGCGTGGTTCCGAGCTACGCCCGAGTGCGCACGCTGGAAGCCGCGCGTAGCTTTCTGGATACGGCTGGACTGGAGTTTCCGGTAGTGCTGAAGCCGGATGTCGGCGAGCGCGGCCGCGGAGTCGCCGTGGTGCGCTCGCCGCGCGAGATGGATCGGTATTTCGCCGGCGCCACTGGCGACATCATCGTCCAGCGTTACGTTCCAGGCGGCGAATTCGGCGTCTTCTACTACCGGCGTCCTGGAGAGGACCGCGGACACATCTTTTCCATCACCGAAAAGCGCTTCCCGGAAATCGCCGGCGACGGCCGGAGCACAGTGGAGGAGCTTATTTTGAGCGACCGCCGCGCCGTTTGCCTGAGCGGACTGTATCTGGAGAAGTGCGGCCGGCGCCCGGACGAGGTTTTGGACGCCGGCGAGCGTCTGCGCCTGGTCGAAATCGGATCCCATTGCCGCGGTGCAATCTTCCTCGACGGCGCAGCGCTCCAGACCCCCGCTCTCGCAGACGCGATCCATCGCGCCGCCCGCCGCTTCCCCGGCTTCTACATCGGCCGCTTCGATATTCGCGCGGCCTCCAATGAGGACTTCCGGCAAGGACGCTTCCAGGTGATCGAGCTCAACGGCGTCACCGCCGAGCCCACCCACATCTACGACCCGGCAGTCAGCATCTGGGACGCCTACCGCGTTCTGTTCACGCAATGGCGGCTGGCTTTTGAAATCGGCGCCGCGAACCGTGATGCCGGGCTGCGACTGGACAGCCTCTCCACGCTGCTTCGAGTGGCGTATCAGCGGCCGGCGGAGCCACTTACTTCAGCGCGTCCTCAATCCGCTCCGTCAGCATGTCTACAAACCGCTCCGGCAGAAAGCCGTTCAACCGGCTGACCACTTCGCCTCGCCGGTTGACCACAATCGTCGTGGGAAGCGACGAGATCCGCAGCGCCGCCATAATGCCGTCCTCGAAGTAAACCTGCTTGTGCCACTTGTTCTCCGCCAGGAACGGCTCCACCAGCGAACGGTCTTCGTCCGAATTCACCGACAGAAACACCACGTCCTTGTTCTCGCGAAACCGCTCCTTCACCTTTTCATAGAGCGGATACTGCGCGCGGCAAGGACCGCACCACGTGGCCCAGAAATCGAAAATCACCGCCTGCCCTTTCAGAGACGCGAGCGCCAGCTTGTCCCCCTTCAGCCCGGACAGCGTGAACTCCATCAGCTTCTTCGCCGCCGCGTTGGGGTCGCCTTCCGCCAGCTTCTGCTGCCGTGCGTTCACCAGCGCCGACGTGCGGTCGTAGGACTCCAGCACCAGATCGCCCAGCCCCTTCTCGGTGCTTTTCAGCTTGCGATATAGCTCGCCCATTCGCTGCCGGTCCTTGGCGCGCTCGGCGTCGCCGTTGCGGTAGTCGGAGATGGTAAACGCATCCGCCAGGTGTGGCACCGCCTCTTCCTCGCGGCCCAGCCGGATCAGCCAGCGCGCCGTCTCGCGCGCGCCCTCCGCCGTCGCGTACACCTGGTAGCTGCGGCGGGCCAGCGCCATGGCTTCCTCGAGCTTGCCCAGGTTTCCCGTCGCGCGCGCCTCCAGCGCCAGCGCGCGAGCCGTGCCGCGATCCAGGTCGTCCGTATACTGCGCCCGGCTCACCCGCGCCGGCGGATCCTGGCTGCGCATTTGCGCCACCAGGTCCTCGTACCGCTTGGCGTATTTCAGCGCCTTCTCCGCCCCCGGCTTGTCGTCGTTGGTAAGCAGCGCGCGGGCCACCCGCTCCAGCACTTGCAGGTCGTCCTGCTCGCGGGCCAGCACGCGCTCGCCGTACTGGATCACCCGCGGGTCGTCCTTCACCTCGATCGCCGCCTTCACCAGCGCGCGCTCGATCTCGGCCGTCTTCGTCGATTTGGGGTACTTCGCCAGGTGCTTCTCCAGCGCCCGGATGAACTCCACTTGGCTGGAACCGGCCTCGGCCAGAGCCTGCCCCAGGTTGCGCTGCTCTTCCTCGGACATCTCCTGGCAGAAAAGCGCGGGCCCGGAGAGCAGTGCCGCCATCAGCAGGGAGACGAGCTTCATTTGTCCGCCCGGATGGCATCCGCGATGGCCGCCGCGCGCGTCCTCGCCATATTCATATAACTGTCGTTCTTCGCCACCCGGTCCAGCAGCGGCAGGAAAGTAGCCGCCGACACCAGTCGTTTGCGCTCCATCGACGACTCCATCAGCAGGATCGCCCGGTTCACGCCCAGCTTGTCGTATTTCACCGATTTCTCCAGGTTGATGTAAAGCTGCCCGGTTTCGGAAAGCCGCTCGAACCATTCCAGCAGCGCTCGCGCGTCCAGATCCTCGGAGAAGTTGAACTGCACGTCGGTCTTGCTCGCGGCGTCTTCGAAACGGAACGTCTTCATGCCCATCTTGGCGACCTTTAACGGCGATTCCAACGGACGCTTGAAGCGGTCCAGCTTATCGGCCAGCTCGAACATGGCCTTGCAGTCCGCCTCTTCGAGCTGCATCTTGATCGGTAGCGGATCGTCGGGAGCTTCTTTGTATTGGGCCGCGCCGCTCGGCTCAAGAACGATTTCGACGTAGGCCGGCGTGCTGCCCGGAAAGGGTTTGGGGAACCACGGCCACGGTTCTGCCCAACCGGCCGAAGCGGCGGCAAGAAAAATCAGACCCGCCCGAATCATCGAGCAACGCCTCATTGCGCGACCCCGTGCACGCGCCTCCGCGTCGACTCGTGCGTGGCGTGGCAGATCGCGACGGCCACAGCGTCGCAAGCGTCCTCCGAGCGAATCGAACTGACCTCGATCCCCAGCAGCGAATGCACCATCAGTTGCACCTGGACCTTTTCGGCGCGGCCGTACCCGACTACGCTGGTTTTCACTTCGAGCGGCGAATACTCGCCCAGCTCCAGCCGCGCTTCGGCAATGGCCAGCAGCGCCACTCCCCGCACGTGCGCCAGCTTCAAAGCCGTTTTCGTGTTAGCTGCGTGGAACACCTCTTCCACGGCCGCCGCATCCGGCTCCCATGCCCGGATCACGTCGCGCAGTCCCTCGGCGATCTCGCGCAGCCGCGCCGACAGCGAATCTTTCGGTGACGTCCGGATGACGCCGGCCACCAGCAGCTTGTGCGCGCGGCCGTCGCTCGCAATCACGCCGTAACCGGTGCGTTCGGTGCCGCAGTCGATGCCGAGCACGCGCATGGAAACCCGGGGACCGCCGGCCTATGCCAGCGATTCCATTTCCTTCTCGTCGATGTCGAAGTTGGAGTACACGTTCTGCACGTCGTCGTGTTCCTCCAGCGCCTCGCTCAGCCGCAGCATGCCGCTGGCGTTCTTTCCTTCGAGCATCATCAGGGTCTTCGGAACCATGGCGATTTCGGCCGATGCCGTCTCGATACCCGCCCCTTGCACCACCTGCACCACCGCTTCGTGCGCTTCCGGCGGCGAGAGCACTTCCCAGTTCGCGCCGCTGTCCCGCAAGTCGTCGGCGCCGGCGTCCAGCACCAGGTTCATGAGCTGTTCTTCGGTCGCCCTTTCTTTCGGGATGATGATCTGGCTCTTGCGCTCGAACATCCACGCCACCGAGCCCTGCTCGCCCAGGTTGCCGCCGTTCTTCGAGAACACGTGCCGGATCTCGCTCACCGTGCGGTTGCGGTTGTCCGTAGCCACCATTACCAGGACCGCCGCGCCACCCGGACCGTACCCCTCAAACATCACTTCGTCGATCTGGCCGCCCTCCAGTTCCCCGGTGCCGCGCATGATCGCTTTCTTGATGTTGTCCGACGGCATGCTGACGTTCTTGGCTGCCGTAATCGCCGTCCGGAGGCGGGCATTGCCGTCCGGATCGCCGCCGCTTCGCGCGGCAATCATGATTTCCTTGATCAGCCGCGTAAAGACCTTGCCGCGCTTGGAGTCGAGCGCAGCCTTCTTGTGCTTAATCGTCGCCCACTTGGAATGCCCTGACATGAAAACCTCTTGAGGTAGGAAGGGAGCGTCGCCGCTGCCCAACTGATGAGAATAGCAGAATCAGCAATTTACCTCAACCGGCGGGTAGTCCGATGAAGGTTGGTTAGCCGACTACCAACCGGTCACTACCCCTTGGACCAAGACGTGGCGCGGACTCTAAGGCTGCCGTCCGAGACTCATCTCGGCACTCTTCTCGATCAATGAGAAATCTCACTTCAATCTGCGACCACCGCGTGGTGAATCGTCGGAAGTGGGTCAGGCTGAATCGGAGCCAAGGTCAGCAACTAGAGGCTTGTCGAAGAGTGCCATCTCTTCGGGTGTCGGTACTTGGAATGTCTCGAACCATCGGGAGACCGCATCTCGTTTTATGGGTGGATTCTCGCTGCCGCGGCGTTGAATCCTTTCGAAAATGACATCTGCGGGTGCGGAGAGGTAGTGCAACTCGACGGCAGCGCCAAGAGCTCGGGCTCCGAACCGCAACGTGTCCCGCTCGGCCCTTCCCCATGTACCCCATTCGATGATTACGGTGAGACCGCGGGCGAGGAGTTCCTGACTGAACTTCCACTGCAGCGCCTCGACCTTTCCTCGTCGTTCTTCGTCGTAGAGGTCAAGTCCAAGAGCATCCAACCACTCATCGGGAGCAAGACGAACCGCACGGAGCCTCCTTTCCAACACCTTGGCAAGTGTAGTTTTACCCGAACCCGGCAAGCCGCACACAATGATCAGTCTCGGGCCAGTGTCGGAACTTTCCATAGACGAATTATCCCAATGGTCTGCTGTTCTGAGGAGTTTTTCTCTGCGCAGAGCGCACCGGATTCCGAACTAACCCATTACCGAATCGTCGGCCGCTCCCCCCTCCCCCGACGTCGTCCAACACTCCTTGCAGCGGCCCAGAGCCCAAACACCGCAATATCGTTCCCAGTGGATGCTTGGCCAGCCCTATGCTACGATCCGCCCTATATCATGATGCGGCTGCCCTCGGCGTTGCTGTTGGAGATCGACTTTGAGCGCAACCTCCGGCCGATCCCCCGCTGGAATGGCGCCGGCGCTTGCAACGCGGAACCATGGATGAGCGGCCCGCCGCCGCACCGGAAAACTGACGCGATGATCCGCGGCGGATCGGGCCAGTCGATCGTGCCCGGGTCGAGCGCGGACACCAACCCGGCGCGTGCGGAGCTTCCGCGATGACATACATCGCGCTGGTTGGATTTCTTTTCGCCGTCAGCTACTCGCGCGAAGTCGCACCGCTGATGGCCTTCCGCTGCGCCCGCTGCCACGGCGATCAGGGCGCGGCCGGCCAACTGGATACCCGCACCTGGGCCGGACTGCGGCAGGCGGTGACTCCCGGCAATCCTGAAACCAGCGCGCTCATCGAATACGTCGAAGGGCGCCGGGGGCCGCTGCATCGCATGCCGCTGGGCGAGCCTCCGCTCGATGCCGGCGAGATCGCCATGCTGCGGCGGTGGGTGGCCGAAGGAGCCGCCGAAGATCCGGACACTGCGCCCCACTACGAGCTGGCCCTTTCGGGTGTCCGCTTCAAACCCGGCAAGCGAGTGCGGGTCTCCGCGCACTCCCCCGAAAACGCCTATCTGCGAGTGGAGTTGGTGGACCCCCGAAGCGGCCGCCTGCTGCACACCGAAGCCGCCGCCGGCAGGTCGGGCTCCTGGGATCTCGCTCCGGAGAGGAGCTGGCCGCGCCTCGTCGACGTGCGCCTGCGGATCGCCTACGCCGCGCGGCGTCCCACCGGCGCGGAACTCTGCGTCGATCGCCGTCCCTGCGCCACGCTCTCCGATATGTGAGACGTCGCTCTGGCCTGTGTTTCCTTGGCGGACCGCCGCCGCATGAAAGCCGATCTCTTCTCGTGATGACAATGCTTGCCATCTCTTGCCATACTTGCTACCTTGGGGCCAGGAAACAGGAAATCGTTAGAACATGCAAACCATGAACATCTCCTTGCCGGACCAGTTGAAGGATTTCGTGGACGAACAGGTAGGCACTGGGCGGTACAGCAGTGTGAGCGAATACGTGCGTGAGCTGATTCGCGAGGATGAGCGGCGCAAGGCCCGGGAGAAGTTGGAAACGCTTCTGATGGAAGGTATTCAGAGTGGTGAGCCAACCGTGATGACACGCCAGGATTGGGAGGAGGTGCGCCGTGAGGCGCTGAAGCAGTTTGAGGTACGCAGGTCTCGAAAGAGCGCGTAGTGCCAACCGGCCCACCGCCGTCATGGGATAGCCGGGCCTGCTTCGACAGGAGGCAAGGAACCGGCGGAACTGTCGAAAAGTGTCGAATTCTGTCGAATTCGAGCGGCCTGGGGCCCTCGCGGGGTTTTTCGGCAGCCCGCTTGACAGTCTGCCAAAAGCGCCGGACTGTCGAAAAGTGTCGAATTACGTCGAATCGGAAGCGCCCTCCTCCCCGCGCCGCCTGGGCGTTTCGCTCCGTCCTCAAAACCCGGTCACAGCTCGGGCAAATTTATTTTACCCAGTATTTACCGTCATTCCGTGGATAGTTCCCGCCAGCTCGAACCGTTTCGAGGAAACTCGTGTGCTATTTCTGTGAACGAGGAGACAAGCAAATGTCCTCCACCAACGAAAATCCAAAAACACAACCCGCCGGCGGAACGGTCAACCCTCCGCCGTCCGGCCTCGGCGCGCCCGCGCCGCTTACCCCATCCGAATCGCTGGCCGAGTTCCAGGCCGCGCACCAACGGTACATCGACGAGCTTCAGCCGCGCGGCGTGGTCGAGCAGACTCTGGTCTTCCAGCTCGCCGCCACCGCCTGGCGTCTCCGGCGCCTGCCTTACCTCGAAAGCGTCCTGGTGGCCACCCTGTTGCACCGCCCCGCTTCGTGGAAGGAACTCGACCTCATCTCGCGCCACGAAACGCGACTCTCCCAAACCCATCAGCGCACCCTTCGCGAATTCGAATCCCGGCGCAGAGTTCCTCCTCCGCCGCCGGAGCCCAAGGCCGACACCCAGCCCTCACGCGCTCCCGAGGCCGCGCCTCCGCCCGCCGATTTCAGTTATCAGGCCGCCGCCGCGCAGGAGCCGTCTCAAGCGCCGCATCCCGCTGCCGCGCATACGCCGTCGCAGGCCGCCTCGCCGCCCGTCTGAAGCGCCCGGACGCTTCAGCTCGCGCCGATCTCGTACTTGCCCAGAATCTCGGGCCACAGCCCGCGCGCCTGCATGATCACTTCGATCACTTCCCGCACCGCGCCGCTGCCGCCCGGAACCGTCGTCACGTAATGCGCCTCGCGCTTCACCTCCGCGCGCGCATTCGCCGTCGCCGCCGCGAAACCCACCCGGTGCATGATCACCACGTCCGTGAAGTCGTCGCCAATGTACCCTACTTCCTCCGGCGCAACCTTGGCGTCCGCCAGGATCTCCTCCAGAATCGGAATCTTCTCGATGTGCCCCTGGTAGACGTACGACATCTTCACTTGCTTTGCCCGCTCGGCCGTGGCCGGCGACACGCGCCCGCTGATCACTCCGGTCTTAATCCCGTACCAGTTCAGCCATTGCAGTGCAATGCCGTCCTGCGAGTCGAATCCCTTGGTCTCCACCATCTTTCCCGCCGCGTCCGGAACGTTGTACAGGCGCCCGTCCGTCAGCACGCCATCCACGTCCATCAGCAGCAACTTCACCTTCACCGCCCGTTCCCGAACCGAATCGTCCAATCGTGTCTCCTCAAACGCAAGACTCCACTTATAGCATGCTGGAACAAACAGGTTTCGAGACGTGCCGCAGGCTCTCGGCCTGCCGCGTCGACTCGTCTCGACGCACGGTCTTGTCAAGTACTACGCGGACAAGTGCTCACGACGGCTTCGCTCCGTGCAGGTGGGCCGGCCTTACAGCCTCGGCAAAGGCGGCTTCACCGGCATCCACGAGACCACGCCCTTACGCCGCACCTTGCGCTTGAACACCTTGTCGCCCGCGGTCACATACAGCGTGTCCAGATTGGGCCCGCCGAACACGACGTTCGACAGCGGCCCGCTCTGCGGCTTATTGACGATCGCCACCACGCGCCCCGGCTGATCGCAAATCTGCACTCCCAGGCGCGTCGCGACATACAGGTGCCCTTCCGTGTCCAGCGTCATGCCGTCGGCGCTCGAAACCGCGTTCTCGTCCGTGGTCTCCAGCCGGTAGAAGGCCTGGCCATTCGCCAGCGATCCGTCCGCCTGAACCTGGTACGACCACACCCACTTGTTGTGCGAGTCGGCGACAAACAGCAAACTCTGGTCCGGCGAGAGCCGCACGCCGTTGGGAAACTCAACGCCCTCCTGCAACACCACGCGCTTCGCGCCCTTGGCGTCGATGAACCACACGCGCTTCCCAGGAGGATCGCTGAAATAGATCTCGCCCTTCGCGTTCACCGCCAGGTCATTGGAGTTGACGTCGCTGGCGATCGTCGATTCGCTGCCGTCGGCGGCGTAGGCTACAATGCGCTTACGCCCGTTCTGGCACGCGTAGAGCCGCCCGTCCGGACCGAACATCAGCCCGTTGGCCGCGCCGGAGTCCTCTTTGAACACCGTGACCTTGCCGTCGACGCCGATCTTGTGGATGCGGTTGTTGGGGATGTCGGTGAAGTAGACGTTGCCGTCCTTGTCCACAGCAGGACCTTCGGTGAACTTGTAGCCCTGGCCCACCATCTCCCAATCGCTCGCCGGATCCAGGAAGTCGCTGACGTAGTGCCTGTCCCCGCCCCGCCGCGACTTCGACACCGGCTTCGGGTAGTCCTTCCACAGCCAGCGAAGCGCGTCGGGCAGAATCGACGAGCCGTGTTTGCCGTTGTGTCCCTCTTCGCCGCGCACGAAAGTGGTCTCATACCCCGCGTATTCCAGCGCCGAGGCCACGTCCTGATTGGCGATCCACCAGTTGCCGGAATAGATGTTCTGGTCCTTGTTTCCGTCCTGCAGGAACACGCGCAGCGGCTTTGGCTCGGTCTTGCGGATCAACCCCGGATAGATGTCGCCGCCGCGCAGGTTGGTGTAGCTGCCGATGAAGCTCAGCACGCGGTGGAACTGGTCCGGCCGCTGCCAGGCGGCGGTGAACGCCGCGATGCCGCCCGAGCTCGACCCCGCGAGGCCCCGATCATCGGGGTTCGCCGAGAGAGCAAAGCTCTTGCCGACCTCGGGCAGGATCTCCTCGATCAGGAACCGCGCGTAGCGGTCGCCCAGGCCGTCGTATTCATAGCTTCGGTTATAGCGCCCCTGCTGGCTGCCGTTGAGCGCCGGCAGCACGCCCGGGTCGGTGAAGATGCCGATCGTCACCGGCATGTCTTTCTTGTGGATCAGATTGTCCAGCACCACCGTGGCGCGCCACGCCCCGTCTTCCTTGACCAGGCCACCGCCGTCCTGGAAGATCATGACCGCCGCCGGCGTGCCCGCCTGATACTGCGCCGGAACATAGACCCAATAGTTGCGTACCGTGCCGGGGTAGATCTTGCTCGTCCACTGATGCTGTGTGACGGTTCCTTTGGGAACGCCCGGCTGCCGTTGGGAGTCCGGCCCGAGCGGATACTCCGCGCACGAAAGCACTCCGCAGACAAGCGGAAAGGCAAAAAGCGTGAGTCTGGACATGGGAGTTTCCAGACATCCTATCAGAGATGCCTGGAACTCAACCTACCGGCTCAGCAAAGTCAGTTCGCCCACCCGGCGCAGGATCTCGCCGCGGTCCATATCGCGGTACTCGGTCGGCAGCAGGCTTCTCGACGTGCACTCCAGCACGGCGATCAGGTTCTGCAGCTCGATCTCGGTCGGATAGGACGGCGGGATGAAGTCGGCGATGGCGGCTTTCAGGTCGTCCACGTCCACCGACGCGTCCCCTTCGAGAGCGCTCTTCATCCGCGCGCGGACCAGCACCGCTTCCGTGTCCGCGCCGGAAAGCGTCCCGGCGTGGGCCAGGAAGAACTTCTCGACCTCTTCCGACGCCGCGCGCGTGCCGGTCTTCTTCTGCATCGCGCGCAGCATCGCCAGCCGCTCTTCGTCGGTGTGCGGATAGAACAGCGCGATGTGCTCCTCGGCTCGCCCCTGGCGCTTCAAGTCCACCGGCAGCAGGTCCGGACGGCAGGTGAGCAGGAACCAGATGACCTTGCCGCGCAGCTCCGTATTGCCCATGAACTGCGCGATCTGGGCGAAGACGCGGTTGCCGACACCGCTGTCTCCCGAGTTCGACCGGTCGCCGAGCTGCGCGTCCGCTTCGTCCACCACCACCGCGATCGGGCTCATGGCCTTCAGCAGCGTCAGCACCCGCTCGAGGTTGGCCTCAGTCACGCCCTGCCACATGCTGCGGAAGTTCTTCAGCATTACGCAGGGGATTCCCACCTCACCGGCAAAGCATGTGGTGAGGAAGGTCTTGCCCGTGCCCACCGGGCCGCAGATCACGTAACCCATCGGCAGCACGTCGAAGCGCCCGGCGCGCAGGGCGGAGGCGGCGTCGCGCAGCTTCTTCTTCGCAGGCTCATGCCCGGCCACCAGGGAGAGGTCGTAGCGGCTCTGGACGAATTCCAGCAGGCCGGCCGACTCGGCCTCGATCAGCTCCTTCTTGAGCCGCGTGAGGAAGGGAACCGTCAGCGGCTGGCGGTTCTCGCAGGCGTGCGCGATCAGGTTCTGCAACTGCACACGCTTCAGCCCCGCGCCCAGCTTGGCCAGCACTTCCGGCGTTATGTCGGATCCGGGCGGCATCGGCGTCGCCTGCAACTGCCAGCGCACAAACTCGGTTCGCTCGGCTTCATCCGGCAGCGGGATCTCAATCGCCGCGACACCGGGATTCTGCGCCAGGCCGGGGTTCAGCGCGGCCAGGCTTTCGGTGATCAGGCAGACCGTGACGTCGGCACGAATGAAGCTCTGGTTCTGCGCCCAGCGCTTCAGGATCACCAGGCAGTTGCGGTCCTCCGATCCCATCGACGAGGCGTCGGACGCCGGAACGATGGTTTCGGCGTAGGCCAGCGACAGCGCGATCTTCTTGCCGTCCAACACCCGCAGCCGCAGATAGCTCTCGATCAGATTCAGTACGCTGTCCGGATTGCGCGGCAGCCCCTGCGAGAACTTGGTGCCGTGGAACGAATCGTAGCCCGTGAGCGCACGCTGGAAATCGGCCTGCACATCCGAGTTGGCGAAGCTTAGGCCGCCGCCGCGATCGTACGAGAAGACCAGGTCGCGCCGGCCGAACAAGCCTTCGTTCAGGAACTTCGGCAGCGGGACGTACTCCGTGCGCTCCCCGCGCTTCCACGCCACCAGGTCGTGGACGTTGCCGTTGAGGATGAACATCGCGATGGTGCGCGAGTAGTACTTCTCGGAGAGTTCGCGCGCCCAGCCCGGCAGGCCGTCCAGCGAGGGAGTAGTCAGAGTGCTCATATTCAGTTGCGGACCCGGTTGCGAGGCTGCGGGTTCTCTTCCACCGCGGGCAGGCGCAGGTCCTCGTTACTCTCCGAATGGTTCTCCGGCGCGGCCATGGCGAAGATCTCTTCCATCTCCTTGACGCTCTGCTCGGTCTGCTCGACGTCTTCCACCAGGTGGTCGAGCTGCGCGCTCACCTCCTGCGGATCGCGCATGGTAACGGATTGATCGCGGATGAGCTGCAGCACGTCCTCGATGGCCGCGCACTGCGCGTCGATCACCTGCCGGTTCTCCTTGATCTTGTCGAACTTTCCGATGCGCTTGCGGAGGATCTCGATGCGCCGCTGGTTGATCTCCTGCACCTTGGCCGGCTCTGCCGCCAGCGCTTTTTCCAGCGCCGCGATTTCCCCGCGCACCTGGTCCGGGTTCAGCGACTTCACATATTCGCGGTGCGTGTACGCGGTGTGCAGCAGCCGGACGTAGCCTTCCAGCAGCCCGGCCAGTTTCGCCTCCATCTGGTTGGCGAACACCTGCGACGCGTAGGAAAGCTGGGAGTAGTTGGCTCGGATGGCCTGCGCCACCTGCTGCACATACCCGTAGCGGCTGCGCATCTCGGGCGGCAGGTTCTGGTAGATCTCGTCCAGCCGCTTCTGGTGCTCACGGCGCTCGGCGGCGTACTTCCAGCTACGTACCAGGCGGCGGAAGCGGCTGCTCTGCGGCACCAGCGCCACATACATCATCTCCAGGCCGGCCGCCAGCACGATCGGTAGTCCGGTGCCCCCGACCAGCGCAAACGCCGCTGCGCCGGCCAGCCCGATCCAGTTGTACTGCCACTTGAGCGCGGCCTTGACGTAGTCCTGCTGCGAGAGTCCCGCTTCGTCCAGCTCGCGATTGATCGCGCCCTTCAATTCTGAACCGAAGCTGGGCTTGTCATCGGGCATGGATCGCTGGGCCTGTCTTTCGATTGTATCGGTCCGGCATCCTCATCCGCTACATTTCAAACAATGCTACATATCAAACAATGCTGAACGCGGCGCCGCTCCCTGAGGCCTTCAAATAGGCGTTGGGATCGTGATGGAGAGCTCCTTCCGGAAGCCATTCCCATAGCGCTCCCAGATCCTCTCGAACCATCTCGACGTAGAAGCCGGGAAGCTCCGCGGTCTCCTGCTCAAAATAGGGCGCAAATTGTCGGTCGGTACCCAGCCGCTTACGAATTTCCCGATGGTACTCAAGCCTTCCAAATCCTTCCGTGGAAACTGCCCGCACCAGGTTCATCCATCGCGAGGTTACTCCCTGCGTCGCCTGGAAGCGGTGAAAGATAGCGCGCCAGGAGAAGGAATGCCTGGTCAGATCGACCACGTGGTCGTAAAATTCCGGCCAGGAATAGTTCGCAGGCCGGACGTTCATGGCCTGGTTGTTGTTCAGGAAATGGAAGGGGAAGGGAAGCAGGCGGTTGGCGCGCTGGTAATCGAGGTTGAGCTCCGCTGCCCGGCCGAACGCGGTGAGCAGCGAATAGGCGGGAAAGGCGCCCGGCGTCATGTCCAGGAATCGCTTGGTGAGCTCAAAGGGTTCAGCGCCTTCCTCGCCATCCAGTCCCAGCACGAAGTTCGTCTGAATATACGGTATGTACCGTAAAATCAGGTTGACGTGTTCGGAAACCTGCCGGACCTTGTCCATCCCCTGCCGTCCGCCTGTCTTCGACTTGTTGCCCAGGTCGAACCACGACTCGATGCCCGGAAGGATAGCCTTGAACCCATTCCGCTTGAGCCGCTTCAGATGAGGTTCCGAAAGCAGGGACAGAGTGCTTTCGGCGATGAACTCGATCCTCCCTGGAGGCGCGGCTTCCTCAATCCTGTTCAGGCAGTCGTCGAACCGGACACCGAAATTGGGATCGTGCCAGGCCACCATGGGCCGCCTGAACTTCGTTAGCAGGAACGTAAGATCTTCCTGGAGCACATCGAAGTCCATGGGCTGATAGGGCACGTTGGCATCGATGCAGAAACTGCACGTATACGGGCACCCCAGGCTGCCCAGCATGGGAACGAACTTGATGAAGGGCGCCTTTTTGAGAGTCGGCTCGATGAACTGCCAGCGCTCGCGGACCCCCGGAATCGTTCTCGGCTGCTGCTTGGCCGCGATGTGGACACCAACCGGCCGGTGTTGCGAGCAATCCTGCAGGACGTCGCGGAGCGCCTCCCGGTCGGTAAAGCCCAGGACGTAGTCGAAGTACCGAAGGGCGTCTTCCGGATAGCACCGGGCGTGCGGCCCTCCGAGAACGGTGATGGCCCCCTTCGATCGGAAGAGCGCACTCAGGGCGTAGGCTGTATGCGCGGCCTCGGTGAAGGCGCCGATGAAGACCAGGTCGACGTTGGCCGGCAACTCCTTCAGCAGATCTTCAAAACCGGTATAGCAAACGAAGGCGACATCATGTCCCTCCTGCCGGCACCAGACGCCAATCACCTGGGGCATGATGCTGGCAAGATTGGCGTTCATGACGCGAGCGTACAGAGCCCGGGTGGGGCCTCTGGACACGATGTCTATGATTCCGATGCGAAGCTTTTTCATCTGCACTCCAGGACTGGGAGTTCCTGTCCCTGTATACTCTATGTAGATACATCTATGCCCGCCGATGCTCAACTCTCAAAATGGGGCAACAGCCTTGCCGTAAGAATACCGAAGGCAATCGCACAGGAGGCGAAACTCGCGGAAGGCGACCGCTTATCGCTGGATATTGCGACTGATGGCAGCATCGTCATTCGGTCCGCGCGGCGTCGATACGGTTTACGCCAGCTTGTCTCGGGGATCACGACCCGGAATCGCCACAACGAGACCGACTGGGGACCACCGGCCGGCAAAGAATCGTGGTGATGACCGGCTATTTGCCCGATGCGGGCGATCTCATCTGGCTCACATTCGACCCTCAGGCCGGCCGGGAGCAAGCCGGGCGCCGTCCGGCATTGGTGTTGAGTCCTAAACTTTATAATCAGAAATCCGGACTGGCGTTGGTCTGTCCGGTGACAAGCCAGGTGAAGGGGTATCCCTTTGAGGTCCGTCTTCCCAAAGAATGCGCCGTGACCGGCGTCATCCTTGCGGACCACCTGAAGAGCGTCGACTGGAGAGCACGCCAAGCGGAGCACCTGGCGGATTGCCCGTTCGATGTCACGAACGAGGTGCTTGCCAAACTGGCTCCGTTGCTCGGGTACTGAACTACATTCAGATGCTGACACGCACCTGCCCCGTTCCGCCGGTCCTCTTCAAGCGGGCCAGCGCGTGCGCCTCGATCTCCTGGAACTCGCGCTGCTCTTTCAGGCCTTGATCCCGCGGGCGTCCGAACGGCACAGGGATCTCCTCCAGGATCGTGCCGGGCCGGGAGCTGACGATATACAGGCGGTCGGCCAGAAAGACGGCTTCCGCGACGTCGTGAGTGACGAACAGCACCGTGGCAGCGGTCTCGTCCCAGATGCGCAGCAGCAGGGTCTGCATGTCATTCCGTGTCTGTGCGTCCAATGCGCCGAACGGCTCATCCATCAACAGCACTTGTGGGCGCACGGCCAGCGAGCGGGCAATCGCCAGGCGCTGCTGCATGCCGCCTGATAGCGTGTGCGGGTAGGCGTTCTCGAAACCCGTAAGCCCCACAGCTTCGATCAGGTGCTTCACGATCTCGCGGCGCTCGGCTTCGGGCGTTCCTTTGATGCCCAGGCCGTACTCCACGTTGGCGGCGACCGTCAGCCATGCGAACGAGGTGTACTTCTGGAATACCATCCCGCGGTCGGATCCCGGGCCGGTGACTCGCGCACCGTTCACCAGCACCTCGCCGGACGTTGGAAAGTCCAGGCCGGCGATCATGCGCAGCACGGTCGACTTGCCGCAACCGGAAGGTCCCAGCAGCACGCGGAACTCGCCGATGTCGCGGCCGTCGGGCGCGAATTCGTCGGCGACTTCCAGGTTGACATCGCGCAAGGCTTCAATCTTCTCCCCGGCGGCGTTGGTGAACACGCGGGAGACGTTGCGCAGGGCGATCTTAGCTTTTTGTTCCATGGGCGGTGCGAATCACGGGTTCGGACTGCTCGCGGGCGGGCCGGCGCCAGGGGAAGAGCCGGTCTTCGAGCACGGTCAGCAGCCAGCGGAACAGAAACGCGGCGACGCCGATGGCAATGATGCCGGCGTAGACGCGCTCGAAGTCCAGCACCTTGCGCGCCGCCTCCACCATATAGCCTACGCCCTTTCGGGCGTTCACCATCTCGGCCAGAATGACGTACGTCCAGCCGATGTCATACATGATGCGAAACGATCCGAAGATGGCCGGGAACGAAGCGCGAAACAGCAGCCACAGCGCGTGATGGGTCTTGGCGCCCAGCGTATACGCCGTCTCCAGCAGCGCGTGGTCCACCTTATTAACCTCTTCCACCACCAGCGCCAGCAGGTAGAAGAACATCCCGAAAAACAGGAATCCCACCTTCATGCCTTCGTCCATGCCGAACAAGGCGATGAACGCCGGCAGGAACGCGGTGATCGGCATGGAGCGCATCGGCGCCGCCACCGGATTCACCAGGTGGAACAGCCATGGGAAGCTGCCCATCAGCAAGCCGAGCGGGATGGCCACCAGCGCCGACCAGACGAACGCCTGCCCGATACGCCACCAGCTTTGGAATACATTGCCGAGCAGATCGTATTCCACCCACAGGCGGCCCACCGCTTTGACCACGCCCGCCGGGTCCGGCAGCGCCAGCGGCGGCAGCAAATCGCCCCTTGTGATCAGGAACCAGACGATCACCACAAAGGCCCACGCGGCGACGGCCAGGATCAACTGCAACTGCTGCGGGATCGGCTTGCGGATCGTGATCGGTTCCGGCATTACTGCCCCGCCGGGTTGGGGTACACCTTGATGTCGGTGCGACGGTTCTTCTCCCGGCCTTCGGGCGTGTCGTTAGTCTCGATGGGCTTGTCGGGGCCGTTCCCGGCGGTTCGCATGCGCGCCGCCGGATAGCCGTACTTGGTCATAAGGTAGCTCTTCACGGCTTCGGCGCGCTGCTTGGAGAGCGTCATGTTCAGTTCGCGCGAGCCGGTGGAATCGGAGTTGCCGTCGATGTCGACGATGGTGTTCTCATACGCGCGCATGAAGTTGCCGATTTCGTCCACCACGGCGCGCGAATCCGGGCTCATGGCCGCGGAATTGGTCTCGAAGTAAATGGCCCGCCGCTGCGTGGCGATCGGCGTGGCGCCCTTGGGAGGCGACTTGTACTCGATGGGCTGCTCGGTGGAGGTGTTGGAGAACTTGCCTTCCATGCCGGCGATGTAGCGGCGGTCGACACTGCCTTCCACTTCGGGGATTTTCTTGATCAGCCGCAGCTCGCGGTACATGTCCTGGGCCATGTTCAGGATATTGTTGTAGTCGGAGCCGGCTCCCGCGCCGAAGAAGGCCTTGTTGTCGGCATAGTCCGAGAGATGCACGCCTTCGAGCATGGTCTTGGCCAGGTCGGACGGAATGTTGAAGTCCTTGATGGTGCCGATCAGTGTGTAGGCGCGGACGGGTTGCTGCCGGATGAACTCGACACCCTCCAGCCAGCCTTCCAGGAAGTTGCGCAGCGTCTGGGGCGAGTTGGCGGAGAAGCGGTCGCTGACCACCAGAACATCGGCGATCAGCCGGTTGGCGACGCGCGTGTCGTAGATCTTCTTAGAGCCTTTCCGCTTGGCCACTGCATCGCTCATGTCCGGATCCCAGGCCACGGCGGCGTCCACTTTCTGCTGGGCGAAAAGCGTTGCGGGCTCGATACCGTCCTTGGTGTGGACCGCTTTCGAGAAGATCTCGTTACGCTGCTCCGTGCTGAGTCCGGAGCTTTTCAGGCCGTTGAACAGCAGGAAGTGCGACGGCGTGTACGGCGCGAAGGCGACGGTCTTGCCGGCCAGATCCTCGATGCTGTTAATGCCCTGCTTGCCGATGACGCCGTCGGCGCCGCGCGACCAATCCACCATGTAGACAGCGCGGGCGTTGAAGCCTTTCTCCAGGAGCTGCGCGTAGTCCTTGGCCCAGACGTCGGCCGTGGTCAGCATCACGTCGACGTTGTTGGACGCAAGCGCGGCGGTGCCTTCGGTCCAGTCGTCTATGATCTTGAAGGAAACCTTCAGACCCTTCTTGTCATAGATGGAGCCGGCCGTAGTGTCGAGCCCGCCGTTGGCCACCAGGCCACCCACGCAGCCGACCCAGATGTTGACGCGCACGCGGACTTGCTTGGACTCCTTGTCCCCGCTGGGGGGCAGGGGCTTCGACGTGTCCACGGCGCCGGTCGACGTGGTGGCGGACTTCTTACCGAACAGCGAGGACAGGTCCAGCACGCCGTACCGGTCCAGGCTGTAGCCCACCAAACCAAAGCCGATCAGGAAAATGAAGATCCAACCGCCTTTTTCAATTTTTACGGCCATTGCCGCCTCCTGGGCAGGCTGAAGCCTGCCGCACCTGTGCTTTGCAGCCAGGGGCAGACATCAGTCTGTGCCACCTGTGCTGTGCACCCGAAAATGCAGAAACTCCCAGGCAGGCTGAAGCCTGGGTGCTGGCCCGCCGGGTCACGAAGTTTTCTCTGCCTCGCGGCCGCCGATGGTTTTCTCGGGCGCCGGCGCGGCTGCTTCGGGAGAGATGATTCCCATTTCGGCTTTGAACTGCTTCACCAGTTCGGCGGCGCGCAGGTTCTCGGCCTCTTCCTCGATCTTGAAGCGCTGCTGGTCGACGTTGCCCATCGCCATCTCCATGCGCGCTTCGTTGACGGCGGTGGTCTCCTCGATCTTGCGGACCATCTCGTCGTGCGTCTGGCTGATGCCGGCGACCTCGAACTGTTCCATCGCGTCGGCCACCTTCTTCTGCCACTGGGAGCGGCGGTAGTCGCGAATGGCGCTCATCGCCTCCTGCGTCTTCCGCTCCTTCTCGCGCAGGAACGCCGTCTTGACGTTTTGGGCCTTTTCGAAAGCGGCGCGCGCAGTCTGCAACTGGCCCTGGGTGCGGGCCAGCGCGCTGCGGCGCTGCTCCAGTTGGACGGCGAAGTGCCCGGCCAGGTCGTCACGGCCGGCCTGAATGCTGGCCTTGACCTTGGACCCCAGGTCGTTTACCTCCGCCTTGTATTTGCCTTCTTCCTTTTCGAGCAGCGTGACGTTGGCTTTCACCATGGCGATGCTCTCGTTCATCCGCGGAACCTGATCGTTCATGTCGCGGATATTCTGCTCGAGGATCAACTCCGGATTCTCCGCGACGGAGATGAAGAATCCGAAGAATGAGCGCAGGACTCGGGACAGCCGGTCAAACATCGAAGCGTTCCTCCTTGCCGGCTAATGGCCGGCCGGTTCATCGGGCTTGGCGGGCGTTGGAAGAGGCCCGGTCGTAATTGGATTCTCGGACACGAACGGCGCGACGGCATCGGCGATGCGGCGCTCCTCCTGCTGCTTCTGAAGCCGCCAGGTCTGCATCCGCTCCCGCTCCTTAGCGACTGCGTCGTTGTTGGCCTGGATCTTCGATCGCAGATCGTTCAGGACGCGATCGGCATCCTGTTGCAGTTTCTTGTTCTCGTCCGCTTTGCGGGCTTCCAGTTGATCCAGGGCGCGCTGCTGGACGGTTTCGAACGCGTCGAGGGCCCGGTCGCGTCGCACGGCGTCTTCGATCACTTCGGTCAGTTTGACGCCGGCCGCGTCGAGCGCCAGCAAGACCGAACTGCGCTTGATCTCGACGGGAAGGCTGCGGATGTGCTCGCTCTTGAGCATGTCCGCGATTTTGAAGATAGTGAAGCCGTGCGCCGGCGTGCGGACCTCACCGGCTGAGTAGATCTGCTCGAAGGCGGTAGGGTCGGCGACGGGTTGAGTGAAATCCGGCGGCGGCTTCACCGTCGCGGCGATGTCGGCGACGGTCTGGGCGGCGCTTCGGGAGGCCGCCGCTGGCGGAGTTTTCGGGTCCGCCGGTTCGTCCGGCGGGCCTTGCTGCGCTCCCTCGTCCACGGAAACGAAGTAGTTATACCACTTCTTGCTCATCGGAGCTCTTCCTCACACTTCCATGCGTAAGCGTAAGACTATCAAGGGAATAAAGTCAAACTTGATGAAGGAGGCCAGGCGGGCTCACAACCGGGAATACGCGAAAACGACGCGGGAAGTTCCGTATGGGAAGCGAAACCCCAGTCCACGGCCTGTGCATAGAGAGCTGAGGCTGGCGTAGGCTCTCCGGCAAGGCAGGCCGTGGCTGGGCAACGGCGTTGTCCAGGATTGGGGGGAATTAGTGGACGACGCCAAGCATGTAGGCGATCAGGAGAATCAGCAGGATGGTGCCCAGGCCAACGCCCGCGCCCCCGCCGTAGCCCCACCGTGTATGGCCGTAATATCCGCCACCGGCGCCTAGAACCAACAACAGAATAATCAGCAGTATTAACATTTGGATCTTCCTCTCTGAACGATCGTTAGCTTGAATGCGGCCAGGGTTATTTCTTGCCGCCGGCCACCAGAAGCACCACACCGCCAATCAGCGCCACCGCGCCCGCGATAGGAGGCAGAGGGACGTTGTGTGTCTTGTCGCGAGTGGCGTGAATGGGTCCGATATCAACGACTTTTTCTCTGGTCGTGTACGTAAAGCCTCCCCACGCGAGGCCGAACAGGCCAAGCGCGACCAGGATCATGCCCAACGTTTTGCCCACGGCGTCCTCCTTTGCTGGATACGGCTCACCTATTTCTCAAAGACCTTTTCGATATCGCCGATTTTCTTCTGGATCTTGCCGGTGAGGTTCTCGTCCTGGCCTTCGGCCGCCAGGTCGGGGTTGTTCATGACCTGACCCACTTTTTCTTTGACCTTACCCTTCACTTCATGAAGGTTGCCCTTGATCTGATCTATGGTGCTGTCGTCCATTTGTTTTCTCCTCTGTGGTTGAAAAGCAGTTTGGCAGCCGTTGGCCGCAGCCGGCTTGCGGCCGGCCGCGGCGGGTCCCCTTCGACGCCGGCCTCCTTAGAGACCCGCCTCCGCGTAATATTCGGCGATTTTGTCTCCCCAGGCGGGATCGGCCATATCCGGCCAACTGTCCTGATCGAATCCCGGGGCGTTTTCCAGTTTGCCCTTGTCGACATCCAGAATGAAGTGCTTGTGGTCTTCGTCGACTTTCAGAGCGCTCCAGGGCACCGCGAACAATTTGTTGCCCATCCCCAGGAATCCGCCGAAGGACAGGACAGCGTAGGCAACTTTGCCGGTGGGAATGTCAATCATGATCTCGTCCACTTCGCCGAGGTCCTCACCTACCAAGTTCTTCACAGCGTCGCCGGCCAGCGTGCTTGCCGCCAGGACACGGCGATACCGCTTGTCCGGATCGGTCTTCAGGATCTTGTCTTGAGTTTGCATAGGAGCCTCCACGCACTTCCACGTGCACTTGCGAGGCCGTTCGCGTATCAAGCGCGGAAAGCGGCCGATCCGCGGTTGAGCTTGAGTGCGGTTAGCGTGCGCCGTCAAGGGTTCCACCGCTCCGCGTTGTTGAGGCACGCCGATCCAGCTTTGACCATGTCTGGTCACATGACCGCGCAGCGTCAACGATGCATCGATCCCTGCACTTTTTGCCCGATGGAAGGAAGGAATTGCCCTGACGCGCGCGCGGCAGTGCGGGAATTCCCAATGTGCCCGCGATCATAGGAGCTTTGGCCTCCAATCTGCAATGTCTTGAATCGTATGCGCGCGGGACTATGACGACGCCCGCGGCAATATTTGCGACTGGAGGAAAACATGAATTCATCTGCGCTCAGCGGCGCCCAAATCGTTTTTCTCATTGCTCTCGTCGCGGTTGCCATTGCGGGCATCGCGGCGTTATTCTTCCGCGAGAAACGGCGCAGTGAACGGCTGCGCGCGCACTTCGGCGGCGATGAATATGCGCGCGCCATCCAGAAGTGCGGCAACCGGCGGAAGGCGGAAGCCGCGCTGGAAGAGCGCACGAAACGAGTGGAGGCGCTTCACGTGCGGCCGCTATCGGCCGAGGATCGCGCGCGCTTCGCGGAGTCCTGGCGCTTAGTACAGGCGCGCTTCGTCGACGGCCCGGCGGAAGCAGTGGCGGAAGCGGACCACCTGCTGGGCGAGGTGATGTCAACGCGTGGTTATCCGGTCGGCGACTTTGAACAGCGGGCGGCGGATCTCTCCGTGGCTCATCCTCAGGTTTTAAAAAACTACCGGACTGCGCACGAAATCGCTATTCGGCAGAAGCGGGGCCAAGCCAACACGGAGGACCTGCGACAGGCGATGGTGCACTACCGTTTTCTCTTCGAGGACCTGGCCGGCGAGCCGGAGGTGTCTTTGACGAAGGCGGCGCAATAAGGCTCAGAGCCGCGGCAGATGAGCCGGAACCCGCAGGCCGAAGCCAATTTGAAGGAGGCAATTCTATGAACAACGAAGAATACAAAAACGCGGAACAGAGATCCGGTGAGCTCACGACGGCGGTCCTGGCCGCATCCGGCGAGCGAAACGCCATGAGGAACGACACCGCAACCGGCGCGGCGGCGGCAGCTTCCGAGCAGGCCGCGCCCCTGTTTTCGCTCGACGAGGCGAAAGACCTGAGGGCTCGCTGGGACACGATACAGGGCGGTTTCGTGGACGAACCCCGCACCGCGGTGGAGGAGGCGGACAGCCTTGTGGAGGGGGCGATGAAGCGCCTGGCGGAGATCTTCGCGGACGAGCGGGCAAAACTCGAGGCGCAGTGGGACCACAACGAGAGCGTATCGACGGAGGACCTTCGCCTGGCGCTGCGGCGCTACCGATCCTTCTTCGGCCGTGTTCTTTCGGTCTAGATCCATCGCGAGAGGAGAAAAATAAATGAAAATGCTCAAAGCGTGTCTGTCCCTGCCGGCGTTGGTGGCGGCCGCGGCATTGGCCGGATGCTCGACGGCGTCAACGAAGGCGCCCGACGTCGCCGGCAGCATCCGCGCGTCACTCCATCAGGCCGGCTTCAAAGATGTTTCGACAAGCCAGGATCGCGATAAGGGCGTTGTGACCCTGAGCGGACACGTGGCCGCGGATGCCGATAAGTCGCAGGCCGAATCCATCGCAAGGTCGATCGCGGGGCCGCAGGTTGTGTCGAACCAGATCGCGGTGATTCCGCCGGGCTTCGAGAGCGACGCCAAAAAAGTGAACGCGGACCTGGACAAAGGCATCGAGCACAACCTGGATGCGGCGCTGATCGCGGAAGGGTTTTCCAAGAGCGTCAAATACGCCGTCAAGAATCACGTTGTCACCCTGAGCGGCGAGGTCGACTCACAGGCGAAGCGGACGCGTGTGCAAGAGGTGGCGGCCGGGGTTCCGAACGTGCAGCAGGTCGTGAATGAGCTGCAGGTGAAAGGGCAAAAGGCTACTGAATCGAGGTAGGGCGCCGCGCCAGGGGTCCGGCGCCGTCCGGCGAGAGTAAAATCAGCCTCAGGATGGCGAACTTCAACTGGCTGGACACCCGGCAAGCGGACTGGTTCCGGCGTTTTCCGCAATGGGCCTACGGCTGGAGTCAATGGGCGGAGATGGGAGACAACCAGTGGGCGCCAGGAACTACGTGGCTGGGCTTGCCATCATTACATGCCCGGGACCGCGACCCGGCGTGGACGCCGGCCTGTCCCCGGCTGTTCGTCTCTCATCGTAAAGACGCTCCCGACGCCGACTATGCGCTGCGCATTGCTTGGCTTGCGGCGGAGGAGGACTTCGAGTTCTGGCTCGACGTTCTGAATCCGGACCTCGAGAAGCTGAAGCAGCGGATTCCCCACCTGACGCCGGAGATGGAATCGCTGGCCACAGCCAGAATCATTGAAATGGGGCTGATCAACAGCACGCATGTGATCGCTTTGATGACTCCCCGAACGCGCGGGTCTTTGTGGATCCCCTACGAGTATGGACGCGTGAAGGACGCGCCAACGGACGCCGTGGAGGCCGGCTGCTGGCTCGATCCGAAGCTGGCGGCTGCCGATTTCGCGGATTACCTGCGGCTGGGCGTAGTGACTTGGGATGAGAAGGGGATCCGGGATTGGCTGCGCGGTGAGCGGGCGGCCTGGCGCACCCGGAAGGGCCCGGTTCTGAAGCAGTGCGCGGATTCGTGGCGGGGCGGCGACACACAGCGGCTGCCGGGAAGTTAGTCCGCATTCTGGAGCCTGCCCCACCAGTGGTTACGAATCCGCTTCTCCGCGGGCGGCCTTCTCCGTATCCACGCGGTGCTCCCGTATGCGTCGGAGATTTGCACGCCGAGGCCGGGACGCTCCAACGGAGCGAACGCGGAGCGGCTGTCCTGCCAGCTTCCGAACAACTCCCGGCAAAGCGCGGGATCGGTGTTGCCTTCTTCCAGGATCAGGAAATTCGCCATCGCGGTGCTCAGATGAAGATGCGCCGCGAGGCAGACCGGCCCGTTGGGATTGTGCGGGGCGACGGGGATGAAGTGATTCTCGGCCATCGACACCAGCTTGCGGAATTCGGTGATGCCGCCGGCGCGCGAGACATCCGGCTGGAAAATCCGGAAGGCCTCCTTCTCGATGTATTCGCGCGCTTGCAGCCGCGACTTGAGGCGTTCACCGGCGGCGATCGGGATGGACGTCGCCCGCTGCACGGCCAGCATCGCATCGGCATTCTCGGGCGGCACAGGCTCTTCGAGGAACATCGGATTGTAGGGCTCGATCCCTTTGGCTACCCGAACGGCGGAGGCGGTGTTCAGCTTGGCATGGGCTTCGATGCAGATCTCGAAATCCGGGCCGCCTTCGCGAATGCCACGCACCATTTCGGTGACTTCGCGGATGGTCTTGAGGCTGGCCTGGCGGCTGAAGTCGGCGGCTTCGCCGGAAGCCGCGCCGGGCGTATACGGTACATCGAAGAACGGATCCCACTTGCCCGCCTCGGCTCCTTCCGCGACCAACTCGCGGGTGCGCTTCGCGTAGGCGTCCGCGGTGCGGGGGATGTCGCCCCAGCGGTAGCTGGTGTAGATCCTGATTTTGTCGTTGACCTTGCCGCCCAACAGCCGGTAGAGTGGCACGTTCAGCTTCTGAGACACAATGTCCCACAGCGCGATGTCCACGGCGGAGAGCGCAGCCTGCACGGCGCTGCCGTGCATTGCGTTGCGGCCGCGGTAGATCGAGTACCAGATCTTTTCAATGTCCCACGCACTGCGGCCGAGGACGAGGGGCTTGATCATCTCGATCTCGGTGGCAATAGTGGCGACTTTGGGAAAATTGGTTCCCTCGCCCCAGCCGGTAAGGCCGTCTTCCGTCTGGATACGGCACATCAGGTAATAGCCGGCGCGGCCACGCTGCGCTATGCGAAGGATATGGGGCTCTACTTTGCGGATCGTCAGCGCCCCGGACGCGGAGGACCGGACCTGATTTAGCACGGAGTTGGTTTGGCCGCCGGTCCACGCGTTGACCGCGCTGACGCCGGGTCCGATCTCGACGGCGGCTCCGAGGACGCCGGCTGCGACTGTGGTCAGGAAGCTACGGCGATCCGAATTTGTCCGGTCTGTCATGCTTGGCTCCGTGGAGAGAAGAATACAACCGGCGCATCCGGCGGAACAAGGCCCCTGATATCATGTAGCGCGCGGGGAGGGATTGCGATGCGTATCCTATTTGTGGCGGCTGCGGCGGCTTGCGCGGTGGTTGGGCTTCGCGCGGAGATTCGCGACGTGATGAAGAGCGCCGAAATCGACGCGCGGCTGGCGAAGGTGGGCGACGCGGAGATCGTCCATAAGCGGCCGAACTTCACGATTGCGTTAAATGCACGCACCGGCGCGGGCGCGGCCGCCGAGACACACGACGACGGCGACGAGGTGCTTTTCATCCGCAAGGGGAAGGGAGCGTTGACTCTGGATGGCCGGCGGCACGAGATCGGGCCGGGCGACGTGGTCAACATCCATCTCAAGGCAGCGCACAAAATCGAAGCGGAATCGGGCCGGCTGGAGTTGGTGTCAGTGCGCATTATACCGGCGGGGCCGGGCGGGTCGAGGCCGGGCGCGCGGCCTTCGCCGCGGATCATGCCGGCAGTGCTGCCCGCGTCCGACATCGCGGCGCTGCTGACGAATTTCGACAAGAACCAGCCGATTCACGGCGCCGCAAATTTCACGATGAACTCCGTGATCTATCCCGGGCGCTCCGGGCCGTGGGAAGCTCACGAAGGGTGCGTGGATATTTATTTTCTGCAGAGCGGTACGGCGATGGCCGAGCTAGGCGGCAAAATCCAGGAAGCGAAGACCGAAGCGCCGGGCGAGATTCGCGGGACTGGGGTGAGCGGGGCGCGGCGGCACGGGATCGGTCCGGGAGACATCGTGGTGATTCCGCGGAACACGGCGCACCACATGGATCCGGGAGCGGGGAGGCTGGGCTACCTGCTAATGAAAGTCTGGGTGGAGTGAGGGTCAACGCTCGGGGGCTTCTTCGGCGTCGCCGTAGACTACTTCGCGGATGATGCGCTCGGTTGCTTCGTTGAGGTATGCGAGCAGCGCGGCTCTCAGCTCCTCATACTCCGGCCAGAGCGTTCTGTTAAAGAACGTCTGAGGGGCGCGGACCGCGATTTTGCGCAGCTTTTCCCGGAGCTGCTGTTCGGAGGTCATAGGAGGCGGGTCGGGACCAGTTTAGCAATCGGGCAAGCTTGGCCGCCTTTGGCCACAAACAGGCGGGAACGCCATGAGTAACGCTGGCGGGTTACTAGCGGTTTTCGGCGACGGCGCGGATGGGGCCGCGGAGGTCGCCTGGGCGCATCACGAGGAATGTCCTACCTTTGGCGCCGCGGACCAGCTTCTGGATGAGATCGCCTTGGGGAATGGCCATTCGCGCCAGCACCAGATAATAGGTGCGGGGAAGGCGGGGCTGCCATTCCACTAGCGCGGCGGGCAGCTTGCCGCCCGGCGGCAGCTCCGGCCCCAGGAAGACCAGGACGCCGGAAGGGTTGGGCCGCTCGCGATCCTCGCGGATCAGGGATTCAATCAGCTCGGCCTCGCCGGGCCCTTCGGTGAGTGTCTTGTAGCTGACGGTGCCGAAGTTGGTATCGCGCAGGACTCCCGCCAGCTTGCGCAGGCCGGAGGGTCCGAATTGCTCGTCCCGGAACAGGATCTGGCGGCCGGCGGCGTCGTACACCACGACGCGCGCGGAGGCGGCGTTGGAGAGGTCGAGCAAGGCAGTCAGGCTTCCGATCAGCGCGGCGCGGTCCCAGCCGGACAAGTGCACGGGATGGCGGCGCGGATTGAGCGAGGCCGCGTGCAGGAACACGGTGACGCGCTCCCGCCCGCCGGACGGCTTCAGGCCGCGCCAGCGCGACAGGCCGACCGACTCGACGGCACCCGGCGTGAGAGGGCTGGGCCCGGAGGGAGCCTTCGCCGAAACGCTCCAGTGGCTCTTGCAGAAGCGGCCTTTGGGATCCGTCAGCAGCCAGTCCACGTCGTACTTTCCGGGGCCGAGGAAGAAGCCGCCGCTGACGATGAGCTCCCGGGCGGCGGGCGTGACGACATTTTTCAGCCCGTAAGAGTCGGCGAAGTAGACCGGCTGGGCGCTCTCGCCGGCGGGTTTGACGCGAAAGAAAACGCCCAAGCGGCTGGTGCCTTCGTTCAAGTCGCGGACCTTAACCGAGCTTTCGAATCCGGCCCAAAAGCGGTACGAGAAGTCGAGCCGGGGCGGGATGGGCCGCGCGTGGCAGGGCAGTACGGCGATGGATGGATTTTCCCAGACGTCGTTGAACACCTGCACGGCGGCGCGTTCCTCCTCGACGCGAAGATCGAGGGAAGCCTGAGCGAGGAACAGCAGGACAGGAAGCACCGCGGTCACATCTACTACTTTACGCGCAAGCGGACAAAGCGCGAATTGAATTTGAGGGGAAGGGTTATTTGTGGCTGCCTTGTTGCCGGAGGAATTCGACTAGTTCCTTGGGATGATCGGTCTGAATGCCGGCTGCGCCGCGGTCGATGGCGTCCTGCCAGTAGCGAGGCTGATCCTGGGCGCCGAGCCGGTCGACCCAGATTTCGGCTTTCGCGGCGAGTGCGGCGGCGACGACGGGATCGAAGAAATCGCGCGCGTCGAAGGCGATGACGCGCGGCTTCCAGGCGGCGGCGATTTTGCCGACGTTTTCAACGCTGAAGGCTTCCGGAAGCAGGAGGAGGTCGGGGCGCAGCCGGGAGATCTCGCGCAGCAGATCGAATCCGCCGTAAATGGCCACTTGGGCGGCCATGCCGCGACGCTCGATGGCGTCAATCAGATCGGCGGCGGCGGCCTGCTTCACGTCGACATAGAGCCCGACGCGTCCGCGGGCGAAGGCCAGCACGTCGTCGAAGCTGGGAATCCTGGCACCGCGCACGTCGAGCCGGCCGAGTTGTTCGAGCGTCATCTCGCTGACGCGGCCTTTGCCTCCGGTCATGCGGTCCACGGTAGGGTCGTGATGGATCACCAGCTTGCCGTCGCGCGAGGTGCGGACGTCGATCTCGATATAGTCGGCGCCGGCGTCGGCCGCAGCCTGGTAGGCGGGGATCGTATTTTCAGGATGGGAAAGATGCTCACCGCGGTGGGCGATGGCGAGGATGCGCTTGGGCTGGGCGGCTAAAGTGGCCGCCAAGAGGAGAAGCAGGAGAAGAACCCGCATGGCTACCAGAGTAGAACGAGAGCGGCACGAAACAAAAAAAGCCGGAGGTCTGCGCCTCCGGCGAGTCTTCCTACAAGGATCTTATCGTCCGCGGAACTTGCGGAATCCGGCGATGGCCAACAGACCGGAACCGATCAGGATTAGGGACAGCGGCTCGGGCACGATTTGGAAGTTGGGTATGGATTTTCCAGCGGCGGCCTCGGAGGTCGGCCCAGCCGGACTGCTTAGCTCTCGAAGAATGGGGTTGGTGAGGTTTGCCTGGCCGCTTGCTTCAGCGCAAGCGCCCTTCGGGGTGCGGTCCGCGCAGACGTGCCGGTTCACTTCTCCCGCACTAAGCGATATGCACAGGACAAGTGTTGCCAGGAATAGTAGCCGTTTCACTGGGTATCTCATTCAGGTAACGTCGACGGCTGGCTCCATATCCTCCTGGCAAGTTCATGCCCAAATCAGTCAGCTCTTAAGTCCATTGATCTCAAAGCAATCTTGTTCCAGGAGGTCCCAAAAGTCGGACTTGAATCCAAATGTTAGGAATCCTTGGGTTTTTGAACCACGGTTGAAGCAGGCGCTCACTGCGCACTGTGGTATTCTGAGCGGTCTGGACAGATCCGCTTGCCCGAACCAGTGTTCGATTCATGAAGCTCGCTTGGCAGAACATCCTCCACGACAGAGTTCGTTTCCTGGTCACGGTTCTGGGCATCGCGTTCGCGGTTTTGCTGATGGTTTTCCAGGGCAGCCTGTTGTTTGGATTTCTGCGGGCGGCATCAAAACTGGTCGATTCCACGGAGTCCGATGTGTGGATCACCGCCAAGGGAGTGGTTTGCTTCGATTTTCCCGCCACGCTGTCCAAGCGCTTCGCAGAAATCGCCAAAGGAGTCTCCGGTATCGAACAAACCAGCCGCATCGTCACCGGCTTCGCCGAGTACAAGAAACCGGACGGAGCGCATCAACCGGTGGCCCTGGTGGGCGCCGACCCAACGACGGGCGGCGGGTTCCCGGTTCCACAGGTGAGCGGCGCGGCCGAGCCGGATACCCTGTTCGTGGATGAAAGCAACCGGGGCGTGCTAAGCCTGGACCGGTTGCCGCTGGATACGGAGATCAACCGGCGGCGGGCGCGCATTGTGGGGACCGTCTCCGGTTTCAGCTCGTTCCTGGGCTGCCCTTACATCTTCGCTTCCTATAACGATGCTTCACGCTACCTCGGCGTGGGTTCGGAGGAGGCGATGTATCTGCTGTTCCGCCTGGCGCCTGGGGTGTCTCCACAGAGAGTCAAAAAGGAGCTGCAGGCGCGGCTTCCGGAAGTGGACGTGTGGACGCGGGAAGAGTTCGCCCAGCGGTCGCGGCTCTATTGGATCGTGCAAACGGGCGCCGGCGGGGGAATCCTGACGGCTGCAGTGCTGGGTTTTCTGGTCGGCATGGTGGTGGTCTCGCAGACCATTTATTCGGCGACGATGGAAAAGCTGGAGGAGTTTGCAACGCTGAAAGCGTTGGGCGCGTCGCGCGCCTACGTGATGGGTGTGGTTCTGGTTCAAGCGCTGATCTGCGGGATTGTGGGCTGCTGTCTGGGTTTGGCCGCCACCTACCCGCTGGTCAACGCCGCCCGCGCGGTTATCTCATGGATCTATGTGCCGTGGTGGCTGCCGGTGGCGACGGTTGCTCCCGGGTTGGGGATGTGTTGTCTGGCCTCGATTGTTTCCATCCGCGCCGCTTTGTCGGTTGAGCCGGCCAAGGTGTTCCGTGCCTGATCGTTTTCTTGCCGTCGAAGATGCCAGTGTGCTATATGGGCCAGCCGGGTCCAAGACGGCAGCCTTGCGGGACGTAAGTGTCGACTTCCCGGCGGGCCGGTTGACACTTGTAATGGGTCCTTCCGGATGTGGTAAGACGACTCTCTTATCACTCTTAGGGTGTTTACTCGTTCCCGATCGAGGGTCGGTTTACGTTATAGGAGAAGATGTGACCCGAATGAGCGAGCCCGAGCGTACGGTGATCCGGCGGCAGCATATCGGTTTCATCTTTCAGGCGTTCCGCCTGTTCCGGGCGCTTTCGGTGCTGGACAACGTGATCATTGCGCGGGACATTAGCCGCGCGCCCAACGGACGGGAACTGGCGAGGCAGCTGCTCTGGCAATTCGGCCTGGAACATAAGGCGGCGTTGAAGCCCGACCAATTGAGCGGCGGCGAAAAGCAGCGCGTAGCGATCGCCCGGGCGCTGATCAAAGGCCCGTCTATCCTGCTGGCGGACGAGCCCACAGCGTCGCTTGACTCGCGTTCCGGCAACCAGATCGCCGAAATCCTGTCCAGTCTGGCTAGGGATCAGGAGCAGACGGTAGTGGTGGTGTCGCATGACCCCCGATGGGCTGAATTCGCCCACAGTATTGTGGCGATGCGCGACGGAGCGATCGTCCAGGAGACGGACTAAAGAAAGAAACAGAAGGGTGTGAAGCGAAATGAAAACCCTGAGCAAGACGGCGAGCTGTTTAGTGCTCCCTATCGTAATGTTGACCGGCTGCGGATCTTCCCCCCAGGCCGCATCGAAAGAGCCGCCGAAGGAAACTGGCCCGGCATCGCTTGCCAGAAGGGCCGCAGGCCCCGATTCAGGTGTGGTGCTGGCCTGTCCCGGCCGGATCGAAGGACGCTCCGAAGCTATCGAAGTGGGCGCGGGCGCGGATGGGGTAGTGAAAGCGGTCTACGTGCAGGAAGGTCAGGAAGTACGCAAGGGCCAAACCCTGGCTGAGATTGATTGCTCCGACCTTTGGGGGACGTACAAGTCCGCGAATTCGGATGTGGATACTCTGCGGCAGGTGCGCACGCGCCTGATACGGGGCAGCCGGGAGGAGGAGCGCCGAATGGCGGCGCAAAAGACGGTGGCCGCGAGGTCAGTGCTCGAGCGGGCCCGCTTGCACCTTGAACGAATGAAGGGGCTTTACGAAAAGCAGGACATCGCCAAAGCCTCGGTGGATGACGCCCACCGGGATTACGATGTCTCGGAAGCGAACCTCAGAGGAGCCGTCCAGCACGAGCAACTCGTCAACGCGCCACCTTTGCCGGAAGAGATCGCGAAGGCGGACAGCGAAATCGCAGCCGGCGAGAGCAGGATCCGGGTGATTGCGGAAAAAATGCAAAAGTGCCAGGTGAGGGCGCCGATCGATGGCACCATCCTGCGGCTGCTCCTGCGCAAGGGCGAATCGTTCAGCATGATCACACCGCGGCCGTTGTTTACCATTGCGGACCTTTCCGTCCGGCGCGTTCGCGCCGAGGTGGACGAGCGCGATGTTCTAAAGGTTCGCACCGGCCAGAAGGTAGTGATCTTCTCCGAGGCCCGGCCCGATTTCAAGGTAGGCGGTGTCGTCGAGCGGCTGGCCAGCGCGATGGGTCGAAAAAAGATCCTTACCGGCGACCCGTCCGAGAAGGCTGACGTGGACGTACTGGAAGCTATGATCGATCTGGAACAAAATACAAACCACCTTCCGGTGGGGATGCGAGTCGTAGTCCAATTCCTACGCTAACACTATCCCTTTTCTATCACTTAGGGATAGCTACGAAGTAGTACGGGAGCCCCATAAGAAGTTCTATGACTTTCGTACCATTTCTAATACCAGTACCCTAAAGTTGTGATACTATCATTCCTAAACCATTTTGTACCTTGAGGCGTTCTAGACCTCGTGGCAGAAGGCGGATTAGAGGAGTTGTAAGGTCTTTTCCCTCTACCCAACTTCTCCCGAAAGGCCGAAAAGTACTAGTAAGATCATAGTACTGGAACTCATAGAGCGATCAGGCCGGTCGGTTCCAGATTTTGGGAGACCCGAATGCATGTCAGTAACGGACGAAACTCAACGCGGCTAGCATTGCTCGCGCCCAGTTCCTATGAAACAGAAGTTTCTGTTTCTCCGTGGGATGTACGCGTAGATCCGGATACGCACAGTTCGTTGATGGCGGAGTTGCAACGTTTGCGGGGGCGTGTGTACCTCGGTGATGGTGCAATACAGCGGACGCAGGTTACGAGCGATGGACGTCACTGGCAACCGGTGGACGAGAAATCCTGGCACGTCCTGGCGTTGAGCGAAGGGCGGGTAATCGGATGTGCGCGCTATCAGGAGCATCCCAATACGGTCAGCTTTGAGCGGCTTGGGGTTCGCCGGTCTTCTTTGGGCAGTTGCGCAGAGTGGAGGGGGCGACTTAAGGCGGCGGTTGACAGCGAGCTCGGGCTGGCGCGCAGGGAGGACCTGAATTATGCCGAGGTCGGGGGCTGGGCGATCGCAGAAGATTATCGGGGGTCCCGTGAGGCGCTTCGCATCGCTCTGGCGACTTATGGTCTGGCGCAGCTCTTGGGTGGTTGCATCGGCATCACGACGGCCACTGCGCGGCACGGGTCGGCAGCCATCCTATGCCGTCTGGGCGGCAATCCGCTCGAAGCGGAGGGTGAAACCCTGCCGGTATATTTCGACCCTCAATACGGCTGCGACATGGAAATCCTGCGATTCGACTCACGCATGCCCGCTCCGAAGTACCGCTCCTGGGTGAACGAACTGAGGGATTGCCTGTGGACGGCCCCGATCATCGCCCGGGAACCCATTCCCAATTCCTGGCCGGCGCAGTTGCAGCAACTGGATTCGGTCATCAGGAGAGGGCTTCCTGTTTTTGACTATCTGCCCGCGGCTCCATAGTGGTACTTTAATCCAAATGGCAAGCGGCATCCTGTCGGCACTGGAAGAAGCTCTGGCGGAGTGGAGTACGCTGCTGGGCGAGGAGAACGTGGTCATGGATCTCCCCAGCCTTCGCGCCGCCGCAACCACTACCTTTGCGACCCGTCAGACGGTGGCAGGGATCATTCGCCCGGCAAGTTCCGTTGAAGTGCAGGAGTGCATGCGGATCGCCAACCGGTTCCGAGTGGCCGTCTATCCGGTGAGCAGCGGCAAGAATTGGGGCTACGGCTCGCGGGTACCGGTGGCCGACTCATCCATCATTCTGGATTTGAGCCGGATGAATCGCATCCTCGACTTCAGCGAGGAACTCGCCTACGTGACCCTGGAGCCTGGCGTTACCCAGGAGCAGCTTTACGCCTTCCTGGTGGAACGCGGCTCCAGACTGTGGATGGACGCGACCGGCTCCAGCCCGGAATGCAGCATGATTGGCAACACAATGGAGCGCGGCTTCGGACACACCCCTTACGGAGACCACTTCGCTAATGTGTGCGGATTCGAAGTAGTGCTTCCCACCGGCGAGCGCATCGAAACCGGGTACGGGCGGTTTGCTGGAGCCAAAGCGACCCCGGTTTACCGCTGGGGGGTGGGTCCAGTCGTCGACGGTCTGTTCACGCAGTCGAACATGGGGATCGTGACCCGCCTGACCATGTGGCTGATGCCGGCCCCGGAGTGCTTCGAGGCACTCTATTTCAGGTGCGACAAAGAGGATGGCCTGCCGGATCTGATCGACGCACTACGGCCGCTGCGGCTGAATGGAACGCTGCGCAGCAGCATTCACATTGGAAACGACTACAAGATCGTGAATGCGCTGCGGCAGTACCCATGGGAAGAAATGAATGGACAGACGCCGCTTCGGGGTCCAGTGCTGGACGAGCTGCGAAAACGGTTGAACATCGGCTATTGGAATGGCGCAGGTGGGCTTTACGGTACACGGAAGCAGGTGGCTGAGGCGCGCCGGCTGGTGTCGAAGGCGCTAAAAGGCAAAGTTTCGAAGCTGCAGTTTCTGGACGATCAAAAGATTCGAATTGCCGGACGCTTCTCAGGCGTGTACCGGCTGGTGACGGGTTGGGATCTGGCCCACACGCTCGAGGTGCTGAAGCCGGTTTACGGGCTGATGAAGGGCATTCCGACGGCAAAGCCGATGGAGAGCGTGTATTGGCGGAAAAAGACGCCCGCCCCGGCCCAACCCGATCCGGATCGCGACGGTTGCGGCCTGCTCTGGTTCAGCCCTATCTCGCCCGCAAGGGGCCAGGACGTGGACCGGCTGGCGAGTTTGGGCTCGTCCGTGCTCCTCGACTTCGGTTTTGAGCCGATGATTTCCTTGACGCTCATCGGCGACCGAACTGTGGCGTGCGTGATCTCGATCGCCTACGATCGGGACGTGCCGGATGAGGACGCGCGGGCCGCGGGTTGCTACTCGGCGCTGCAGCGGTCGCTTAGCGAGGAGGGATACCAACCCTACCGTCTTGGAATCCAATCCATGGATGGGTTGCGGTCTGAAGATGGGTACAGTCAAGTGCTTAGGACGATCAAGAACGCGTTGGACCCACATAATGTCATGGCGCCGGGACGCTACCTGGCGGCCAAAGCGCGAGTCTAAGGCGCGCTTAGTGAAGCCCTTCTTCGGCTAAAGATTTCACCCACCGAAGCGCTAAGAGTCCTAGGTGAGAGTCCTAAAGTCTTTCGTTCCGACCCAAAAACAGGCATTCTCTTTCCGGTAGTTATCCTGTAAGTTACTGATTTCATGAAGTCCTCAATCTGGCATGAGAACTGCTATCTATCGGTCTGAAATCGGGTAACTGTCGAGGGACGGTTCTCAAGGTCGAGCGACGAGGAGGAGAAAAAAAGATGGCGCTGTTCAAAAGGGCTTTTTTAACACTTGGGATTTTGACGCTGGTTGCGACTACGGCTAGCGCTTTACCTGTGGTAGGCGAGCTGAATATTTCGGGCTCCGTGGGTGTCTCCGGTACACTGATAGACTGGCTGCCCCCGGGTACCGGAATCGGAACGTTTTCCGTGGATGCGTTCACTCAGACAGGCGATTTCGTCCCGCTCGCCGGGACATCTGGTTCCTCTCGAGATCTGACCGCCGGAACCGATCCGGTCGGCGCCTTCTATAATCCGGGTCCGGTCTTTACGGTTCCTGCGTTCCTGACGTTCGCGGCGGATCCTACCATTCTGTTCCATCTGCAGTTCATCTCCCCGGGCGTCTATACGTCCGCCGATTGCTTCGCCGCGCCCGCAGCGGGCCAGACCTGCACGCCCTTCGCTGGTTCGCCGTTCAACCTCTCCAACACGACTGCGACAAGTTCCACAGCGACGTTTCAGGTCTCGGGTGTGATCCAGCATGGCACCGATTTCTCGAATTTCATCGGCACCTATAGCACCCAGTTCGTGAGCTTGAACCTCCAGCAGGTCCTTTCCACTATCCTGTCCGGCGGAACGGTCAACGCCACCTACAGCGCGAACTTCATTGCCTCAGTTGTTCCCGAGCCTTCGACGATCTGGCTGATGATGGGTTCGATTGGCGCCCTCGGCCTGCTCCGGCGGAAACGCCTGAACGGCTAATCGGTTACTGAACAGCCTCGACTGAATGACGATCAAGGGGGGAACCCGAGCGGTTTTCCCCTTGATCGTTTTTGTTTTGGCGGGGCTCGTTTACGCGCCCACTCTCGGGTTCAAATTCGTCTACGACGACCTTCCCCAAATCCTCAACAATCCAAAGCTACGCTCGTGGGAATACGCGGGCGATTTCCTGGCAGGCCATGTTTGGGATTTCGATCCGACGGCCGTCGCCGGAAACTACTACCGGCCTGTCTTTCAGTCCTGGCTACTCCTCAACTACAGCTTGTTCGGGCCGGAGCCGCAGTGGTGGCACGCAACCACAATTTTGCTGCATGTTATCGCGACGGTCCTGGTCTACATCCTGGCAAAGCAGATCCTGGGGGACCTGAAGACGGCTTGTTTCGCCGCCTTAATCTTCGGCTTGCACCCCATTCATACAGAGGCTGTCGCCTGGGTTTCGGGTCTGACCGAGCCGCTGCTGGCCATCCTGCTTCTTTCCTCGCTGATTTGCTATCTGCGATCCCAAACGACGTCCTCGCTCCTGTTCTATTTCGCTGCTCTGCTTGCCAAGGAGACGGCGCTGGTGCTTCCGTTGATGATCGCGGTTCACGCCTGGGGGACTGCGGCAGGGGCGCCCGCCAAGCCTCGCGGGCGAAGGGTGGTGCGGACAGCCCTCCCCTACCTGGCTGTTTCGATTGTCTATCTTGTGCTTCGCCAGCATGCGCTTCATCACTTTGGCGTGGTATTGACGCCTCTATCCGCGCGCACTATTCTGCTGACCTGGCCTTCGGTCTTGTGGTTCTACGTCCAGGGTCTGATTTGGCCATTCGGACGAGGACTTTTCCCGGACCTTTCGTACGTGAGCACACCGACCCTTCGTAACTTTTGGCTCTATCTACTTGCTATGGCGGCGTGTATGGGGACGGTGTGGTGGTGGTCTCGCGGCCGCCGGGAGGACAGATTCGCGCTGATTTGCATGGGTCTGCCGATTCTTCCAGTTCTCAATTTCGCCGCCTTCAGCGAAGGTGAGCTCGCCCATGACCGGTATCTATATGTTCCCTCAGCGTTTTTCGCCGTCGTGGCGGCCAGAGCGATCGTGGACTACGCCAAACGCCCGGCCATTCAGGCAGCCGTGATGGCCGGGGCGACAGCAATCTACGGATACGCAACTGTTCGCGAGAGCCGTCCCTATGCGAATGGCGTCGATCTGTTCAGCCGGGGCCTCACTACGTCGCCGAACAATAACATCGCGGCGGCCAACCTGGCTGCGGCGCTGTTTGAGGAGAATCGGCCGGCCGAGGCGATTCCACTGCTGGAGGCGGTACAGCGGCGGCGCGCCGACCTTCCGGGTGTAGTTTATCTCATAGGGCTCTGCTATTTCCGGATGAATCTTTCTTCGGAAGCCGAGACCTACTTGAGGAGAGCCATCCAGATAACGCCGCAAGACCCAAGGCCAAGATTGATGATCGGCTTGATCCAGTTCTCGAGGAACGAACTTTCAGAAGCCGAGTCCTCCATCCGCGAGGGAATTCGCCTTCAGCCGACGAGGCATTACTGGTTTTACCATTTCCATCTGGGGCGGGTTTTGGAGGCCAAAGGCGACCGGAAAGCGGCTCTGGCGCAGTTTGAAGAGGAATTGGTCCACAATCCCGGTCTACCGGAAGCGAAGGCAGAGATCCAAAAGCTTCGGGACGCGGTGGTGGCGCACTAGACCATGGAATAGAGTTGCTGGTGCCAACTCACCAAAATTGGAATGATTGAGGATTTTCTTCAATAAGTTCGAGGTTGTTTCTCTGTCGGAACCTTGTCGTGCTGGTGGTGCGCCGGCCCAAGACACAAGGAACCACCCTTGTTATTCGAGTATTAGAGGTTGCTATGCCTACCAGAGCTTCAAGTGGATACGGATTCCGATGAGGGGTCTAATGGAAGGGCGCGTGCACTAAGCTGATGTCGCTCTTTATGCATCTTACTCCTTGTGCGCTCCGGAAGGCATTTCTTGGAATCGCCGTGTGTCTGTTACTGTCCGTTACCGGCTGTAAGCGAGACCCGGCCACAAGGGCGGCGGAGTACATTCAAAAAGGCAAAGCGGCGCTGACCGCTAAGGACTATTCACGGGCGATCCTTCAGTTCAAGAATGCCGTACGCGTCCACCCTAAGGACGCCGAAGCTCATTACCAGCTAGGCCTGGCGTTTCTGGCGAACGGAGATTTTGGCTCGGGCGCGACGGAAATCAAGAAGGCCATCGACCTGGATCCGAAGCATGCCGGCGCACAGGTCAAAATGGCCGAAATGATGGCCATGACGCGCAACAAGGATATGATCGCGGATGCTCAGAAGAGGCTCGAGACGGTGGTGGACGCTTCCCCTGATAACGTGGACGCGCGCTACTGGCTGGCGATCACAACCTGGATGTCGGGGAAGCCGCAGGACGCCGAAACACGCCTCACCGTGCTTCTCTCTCAGTTCCCGAAGGAACTCAACGCCGCGCGGACGCTGGCTCTGATCAAGCTGAGCAAGCAGGATTTCGCCGCCGCGGAGGCGACGCTGGCCAAGGCGATTGAGAGCTCTCCAAATTCTGTGGATGCTGTTCTGGCTCTGGGCACGCTCCATGTTCTGATGCAAAAACCGAAGGATGTCGAAACTGACATCAAGCGCGTCTTAAAGATGGATCCAAAGGACGGTGACGCACTGTTGACCGTGGTCCGGCTTCAAGTTTACGCAGGGCAACTCGCCGACGCGGAAAAGACCTTGGCCCGCCTTTCCGCTCTGCCGGACAAGGATTATAAGCCGCTGCATGCCCTGTACCTGTTTTCGCAGGGCAAGCGGGATGCCGCAGTGGCCGAACTGGAGAAGCTCTCCAAAGCCGCTCCAGAGGACAGGGAGGCGCGCCAGCGCCTGGTGGAGGCCTATCTCTCGCTCAATCGCATCCAGGACGCGCAGCGCGTGATCGATAAGGCAATTGCGGCCAATGCCGAAGATGCCGAGGCCAAGCTCGTCCGCAGCCGGATCTATCTGAGCCAGGGCCGCTACAAGGACGCGGAGAGAGATGTATCCGAGGCTCTGCATTTCAAGCCGGATTCCGCGCAAGCGCACTACACGATGTCCAGGATTCACCAGGCGATGGGAAGGACTCAATCCAGGCGAATGGAATTGAGCGAAGCGCTTCGCTTCAACAGCAATTTTCTACCGGCCCGGCTCGATCTGGCCATAGTGTATCTGTCGTCGCACACCCCACGAAATGGGAGGGAACTGCTGGAAGCGGCCCCGACGCAGCAACGGGGATTGCTTTCTGTGATCACGCTGAGGAACTGGACTTTGCTGGCAGTGGAGGACTATCCAGAGGCGCGCAAGGGTATCGATCAAGGGTTACGTCTTGGCCGGACGGATGATTTGCTGGTCCAGGATGCCGTGTTCCGAATCCATACCGGCGACGTCGCGGGCGGGCGAAAGTCCGCCGAGGAAGCGTTGGCGCTTGCCCCGGGAAACGTGTCCGCACTGAACACATTAGTCAGAAGCTGGGTTGTGCAGGGGAAGACTGCCGAAGGTATCCAGCGCGCCAGGGTGCAGGCGGAGAAGTATCCGAAAATCTCCGGCGTTCAGTTCGCGCTGGGAAAATGGCTCCTTCAGAACGGCCAGTCGGCGGAGGCGAGAAAGTCGCTGGCGGCCGGATGGCAGGCTGATCCCAATAATTGGGAATGCGGCCTCGAACTGGGTCTGCTCGACATGAAGGAAAACAGGAACGATTCCGCCCGGCAGATTTTTGAGCGGGCCGCTGCGATTCCGGCGGCCAAGCCCCAGGCTGAGATCGGGCTCGGAATGCTGGATGAAAAAACCGGCAACACCTCCGGGGCTGTGGTTCACTATCGCAGAGTCATTGAATTGGAACCCAACAATCCGATAGCTCTGAACAATCTGGCGTACCGTGTGGCGAGCGACACTGGCCAGATCGACGAGGCCCTGAAATATGCTCAACAGGCCATGGAGACGGCGCCGGAACACCCGGCAATCGAGAGCACGATCGGGTGGCTTTATTACAAGAAGGGGATGTTCGACAACGCCGTCGGGTACCTGGAGAGCGCAAATAAAAGGCAGCCGTCGGCGAGCCACAAGTATCTGCTCGCGATGGCCTACTTGAAGGTGGGGAAGCGGGAGCTGGGACAGCGAATGTACGAAGACGCGCGCCACCTGGACGCGAGCCGCCCCGAAGCCCAAGAGGTGGAGCGGCTGCTGGCGGAAACCCGTCAGAAGCGCTAAGAGCCTGGCTAAACGAGCCGCCGGGCTTGGAGAACGGCCGCCCGGGTGACCGCCGTCTGAAACAACAAGTCCCAAACAAGGCCCGAGACAAAGAAGAAGTTGCGATTGTGGGTCGCGTGGTGGATCTGGTGCATCTCCTGGAACCAGCCGAGGACCCCGGTGAGCTTCGATTCCTTATGGAACCGGATGTGGAGCTGGTGGTCAAGGATCATGAAGCCATATAGTGAAATGGCGAACGCCGGAACGTGTTCCCAGCCGAGAAGGCGGCCGTAAGCGGCGACAAGCAGCAAACCTGCGGCTGCCACAAACGGCAACGGGAAACTGATGAACAGTTCCTTGGGGTCCTGCGATATCTGAGAGGCTCGCTGTCCGTGGTCGTCGTAGATGCGATGGTGCTCCCTCTCGCCATGGGCGTAGAAGGTCTTCTTCCCGTGACGCATTTCGTCATGCCACCAACGATGGCCCAGGTTGTGTCCAAGTGACCACAGACACCAGCCGCCCAGGAGATCCAGAAACATTTCCACTGGGAACATACCTGCTAGATCGGCACCCGGCCTCCGCGGGAGAATAGGGTTGTCTCCTTACGCCTCTCGCCTTCCAACGTAGACCTAGTCAGGCCGCCTGACTCCCCGTGCTACGGGCGTAGACCGGCGCCACCCACTTTCGATAGGCGGCGAGGTGCCCGCGCATGGCCTGGGTGTGATCTCTCCGCCGGCGACGGCACGGTGATCGATCTTCACGATGGGTCCGACGCCGACCGCGGTGCCGGTGAAGAAGGCTTCCTCGGCGACATAGAGCTCACTGCGGTCGATGCTCCGCTCCACCGTCTCCAGGCGTAGCTCCCGCGAGGCCAGTTCCAGGATGCTGTCGCGGGTGGTACCTTCGAGGGCGACGATGGCGAAGGAGTCCTGAGAGTCGGGGTTGACGCCGATGCGCTCGGCCGATTTGTAAGCCATGGGGCGGACGTAGATATCGGTGCGGAATTTGTTGCGGAGGCAGAGTTCCGGGTGATCGCGCAAAGATCCTCGGCGGCGGGCGAGATGACGATGCGCAGGATTCGGGCGTTGCTTTTCCACCTTTCGTAGTCCTTCGCGCGGACCAGGAAGAGGTCGGAGGACGCTTCGTCCCAGTAACCGCGAATACCTTCGAGGACGCCCGTGCCGGATGCCGACCTTTGGCTTCCGAAATCGGCACGAACCGATTGTTGAGGAAGACTATGATATCTGCTGATAGCGATTGGGTTAGTGTGGCTTAAGGCCGGCCATGGCGCGCCGGTCCAGATCCAGCCAGCGCTGGGTTTTAGCAAGAGTCCGCGTCCGGGCCAGAATATGTTTTCGCCTAAAGAACGCGCGAGAATAGTTGATCATGACCTTGATCTGGACACGGGTAGCTGCGCTCGCATGCGCGCCGGTCTGGCTGACGGCTCAGACGCAGGATGCCAGGCTGGCCGGAACCGGCTGGCAGCTGTCTGCGTTCGACGGAAAGCCCATCGCGGCTGAGATGAAGATCACGCTGGCGTTTAAGGAGAAGCAACTTGGCGCCAAGGTGTGCAACGCGATTGGGGGAAGCTACAGCCTCACGGGAGCTCAGCTTATTGGGCGCGAGATGATTTCGACGCAGATGGCGTGCATGGGTCCGCGCGACGAGATCGAACGGGCGCTGCTGAACGGATTGGGGAAAGGGCTGCAGGTGGCGCTGGATGGTAGGCGGCTCCGCCTGACCGGAGCGCATACCTTCGAGTTCGAGGCTGAAGGCGGTACGGCGGCGAAGGTTTTGAAAGTCACGGGTACGGTCACATATCGAGAGCGAGTGGCGCTGCCTCCGGACGCCGAACTGGAGGTGACGCTGGTGGATGTGTCGCGGGTGGACGCGCCGGCGACCGTGGTGGCAAAGCAGTCGATTCGAACGGCGGGGAGGAATGTGCCGATTCCGTTCGAGATCCAGTATCAGGAGCGTGAAATCGATCCGCGGCATACCTATCAGATACAGGCCCGCATCAGCCGGGCCGGAAAGACGATGTTCATCAGCGACACGGCCTATCGCGTCCTGACCAAGGGAGCGCCGGGCCATGTGGAAGTAGTCGTGAAAAGAGCCGGGCGGGGACGCTGAGGCTTTTTTTAGGAGGGAAAGGAGTCATGAGGAAGCGAATTCTTTGGAGCATTTGCCATGCTGGCGATGATGCCACTGGCGGCGTCCGCGATTGAAGTGGTCCGGGCTGAGTACGGGGCGCTTAATACGTGGGTCGATGTGACCGGCCGGGTGCGGCAATACGCGCGAGGCAATGGGCTGCAATTTCAGGTGACCAATGAAGCTTTGGGTGGCGATCCGCGTCTGGACGAAGTCAAGACGCTGCGGCTCAGCTATCGAGAGGGCAATGGCCGGGTGCAGGAGCAGTCCTTCAAAGAAGGCGAGTGGGTGCGGATCGGACCGGGGGGCGGGGGTGGCGGGAACGGCGGGTACTTCCCTGGCGGCGTCGGACGAGAGTTGCGGATCGTTTCCGCGGTCTACGGCGCCTCCGGGCGCTACCGCGATGTGGCGCCCGCAGTTGAAGGCGATGATTCGCGGGGACCGGCTGAGTGTGAGAGCTTCCAACGACAGCCTGGGCGGCGATCCTGCGGTGGGCGCGGACAAGGAGTTGACCGTTGTTTACGACTACCGCGGGCAGCGGCTGGAGCGGCGCGTGGGCGAGGGTAAGACGTTGAACCTGCCGTAGACAGAAACCCACATGCCGTTTGAACTTGGGGACTTCTATGACACCCAAGTTGACGGAGCTTTCTCCGGAAGCCCGGCGGCGAGTGTGCGACCCGGGAGGTTTCGATTTCGATACGACGGCCCGCCTGCCCGCCCTGGCCGAGGTATTGGGCCAGCCTCGAGCGGTGGCGGCGCTGGAATTCGGATCGGGTATCCCCAGTCCCGGCTTTAATCTGTTTGTGCTTGGGGCGCCAATGCCGCAGCGCCTGCCGCCCGGACGGGGCACAGAGCTTCGCCGTGACATTGACGCGCTGTTGGAAGAGCTGCGTGCGGCCATCCTCCGCGCTTTCGATACCGGCGAGTACTCCACGCACCGCGACAAGGTTAGTGAAGCGGTCCGCGAGAGAAAATTTCACATCTGGACGGCGGATTCGGTGGACGCGGCGCTGGAGTTATTGACCGGGCTTGCACGGGGCGAGCCGGACGTGGCGGGCGTCCACCCGGAGGGCAGCGTGCACCGGCCGGTGGGCGACCGGCTGGGGCGGTATGCGGCTCTTGGAGGAGAAGCGTCCTGAGAATGGGAGCGGCTGAGGTCAGTGGCCGCCAGGGCCTTCCGCCGGACATGGAGCCGGCGGCGGGGCGGCTGAGGCGGGATCGCCGCTCACCTGATCCGGCTGATCGCGTCGCGTGGCTGCTTGGCCGCGCTCGACGAAGTGGATGATGCGAACGATCGCCGGCGTCCTGGGATCGAGATTGTAGTTATTGTGGATCTCCCCGCTTCGCTCGAAAAAGACAGTGCCCGTGGGTAGTGGGCGCAGGCAACCCGGATTGGATTTCTCGTGAGACCACACCGTGCCCTGCACCACCAGGCCGATACTCAGCGCCGTGGGGTGGTCGTGCCAGCCGCTCTGGGATGGCCTGCCCGTCGCATCCATCGGGGCGAATTCCGTTGTTCCCTGGACCACGTCATAGCCCCATTCCGGACTGGTTGACGACTGGATCAGGAGCGAGAAAAGCGCACTCGGCTCCCACTGGCCCGCCAGCAGGTTTCCCGCGATTCGTCCGCGAAACGTCTGGGAATTGAAACCGAAGGGTGGCGTTGCGTGGAGAGAAACGGCCAGCACACCAGACAGAAGGGTCTTTGCAATCGCGCCTTTGAGACGCACCGGGATCGTCCGACTTCTCATTCTATAGGCTCCTTGCTCCGAGTATTGCCGGGCGGTAGAATTGGCTCGGCTGAACCGCAAGGTAGCTAGTTCACAGGAGGAAGTCCTTAGAAAGTCCTTAGGATTTTCTATGTGTGGGCATGAGCTTGAAAACCGGGCAGTTCTACGAATTCGGCTCCTTCCGGCTGGTTCCGGACGAACGGCTCCTGCTGCGCGACGGAAGGCTTGTTCCGCTGTCACCCAAGAGCTTCGACGTTCTGGAGGTGCTGGTTCGGAACAGCGGGCATTTGTTGGAGAAGGATGAGCTGATCAAGGCGGTCTGGCCAGACGCCTTCGTCGAGGAGGGCAATCTTACCCTCAACATCTCTCATCTGCGAAAGGCTCTGGGCGCCGACCTCGATCCTCGCGGCTATATCGAAACCGTGCCCAAACGCGGCTACCGTTTCGTGGCGCCTGTTGTCGTGGGGGGCCTAACCCAGCCCGCTCCGGAACCGCGGACGTTGCCGGTTCGGAGATTGAGCGCCCGATGGCTGGTGGCGGCAGGGATTGTTGCCGCGATCACCGCCGGTTGGTTGCGCTGGCTCCCCGCACGCGCCGTAAATCCGGAAGCCTACGATCTGATGGTCCGCGGCAAGCGGCATGCGCTCCGGACGGGCGCCAGTGAGATGGAGCTGGCCCGCGAACTCCTTTCGCAATCGGTCAGGATGGATCCAACCAATTCGCAGGCCAATGCATGGCTGGCGTATACGCTGCACAGCCAATATGCAATGACGATGGGGAGCGAAGAGACGATTCAGTCGGCTGAGATGTTTGCCCAGAAGGCTTTTGCGCTTGGCCAAAGGTCCATCGTAGCCAGATACGCCCTGATTCACATGGTCGAGTTTGGTGTGCCGGCCGAAACAGGGCTCAAGCTTGGCCGGGAGGCCCTCGCTGCCGAGCCGGACAACCTGGATGCGGTTGCGGCCGCGGCAGAGGCTTATTTCCGCGCCGGAATTCAGGACAAGGCCATCCAGTTGCTCGAGAAAGTGATCCGGGCCGATCCCAGCCGCGCCCAGGTTCGGCGGCAGCTTGTCCGCTCGCTGTTGTTCCGGGGCGAGTACGAGCGCGGCCTCGAGATCGCATTCGAACAGGGCGAAAGGGCCGCCGGGAGCGTTTGGACCATGCTCCTGTACAAGGAGCTGGGCCGTTTCGAAGAAGCCAAGAAGTACGCATCCAGTGATTTCAAGACCTTCAACGGATACTTTGAGTGGTATATGGCTGGCTGCGTTTTTGAAGCGGCCGGAGACTTGCCGCGGGCGCGCGAAGTCTGGACCGAGGGCGCCGGCCGGGTGGAAAGTCTCCTGGCGGTGCGAGAACACCAGCATGCGCGAGCGTTCCTCGGAGTCATGTACGCCAAACTGGGCTTGCGGGAACAAGCCCTGGAGCAGGCCGGACGGCTCATGGCAGCGCATCCGCGGTCGTCCTATGTGCCGTTCTTCATGGCCCAGCTCCATGCGATTCTGGGGAACCGGCGGGAAGCACTCGATTGCCTGCGACTCGCCGTCGACAGCGGCTTCCGGATGCTACCCTTCCTCTATTACCACACCCGACCGGCCCTGGCTTTTCAGACACTCGGCGTCGATCCGGAGTTTCTGGCGTTCAGGGACGGACTCGAAAAGAAAGTCAGGCTGCTGGAGGCCCCGGTCCGGTAGGCTGAAAGCCTGCGCCACATCTGGAGGGCCTTGTATGATAGTCCAATGTCCGGGCATCTCGCGGGGCTCGTTGCCGTCCGCGTTTGGCTCGTTGATCGTTCATGCCGTCAAACGCGCTTGACCACGTTACAATTCAGGGATTCAAAAGCATCGCGTCGATCCAGAGGCTGACGCTGAAACCGATCAACGTCGTGATCGGCCCAAACGGCTCGGGGAAGTCGAATTTCATCGGCGTCTTTTCCTTTCTCCACGCCATTCGCGAAGAGAAGCTCAGAGAATACGTCACCGCGTCGGGCGGATCCGAGAAGCTGCTGCACTTTGGCTCGAAGACGACGAAGGAGATGCAGTTTCATCTTTCGTTCGGGCCGGAAGTGTATCAATACGAATTGACATTGAAGCCAACCGGCGATGACGGACTCTACCCCTCTTCAGAGTTCGTTTCGACAGGGCGCCAACGCCGTGAAAGTCTCTCCCCACGCCAGGGGGGACGAGAGGTCAGAATCAGCGATCCCAAGCTGGACGATTCGATCCAGTGGGTCGGCGACCGCCTCGGAGGTTGGCGGGTATACCACCTGCACGACACTAGCGAAAATTCGCCCTTGCGCAAGACCGCAAGGGTGGATGACAACCGTTTCTTGCGGGCCGATGGCTCAAAACCTCGCCGCCTTCCTCTATTACCTTCGAGAGAAGCACGAGGCATCTTACAGCCTGATTCAGCGCACCGTCCAGAGGATCGCTCCTTTCTTCGACAATTTTCAATTGGAACCTCTCAATCTCAGACCGGACGACATCAAGCTCGAGTGGCGGCACACGAGATCGGACCAGTACTTCGATGCGTCGTCGTTATCGGACGGGACGCTCCGCTTCATTGTCTTGGCTACGTTGTTCCTCCAACCCCAAAAGCATCTTCCCTCAGCGATCCTGGTTGACGAACCCGAACTCGGTTTGCATCCTTATGCGATCGAGGTGCTCGCTTCACTGATTCGACAGGCATCCGTGTACACGCAGGTCATCGTGTCCACTCAATCCTCGCTTCTGGTCGATCATTTCGACCCGGAGAACGTTCTAGTGGCCAATCGGGTAGACGGGGGAACACAAGTCACACGCCTCGATTCAGCTCCACTGGAGCAGTGGCTCGCCGAGTATAGCCTTGGGCAGCTTTGGGAGAAAAACGAGCTCGGGGGACGGCCCGTTCCGGATTGAAGAATGACCCGTCTGCTGGTCCATGTAGAAGGCCAAACCGAGGAAGACTTCGTAAACGAAGTCCTTCGAGAACACTTGCTGGCGAAAGGCTACGTCGCCGTGGGCGCCCGAATCGTCGGCAATGCGCGACTACGCCGGAGACGCGGTGGCATTCGTCCGTGGCCGTCCGTACGAAAAGACATCATGAATCACCTGAAGGACGACGCGCGGTGTATCGCCACAACGATGGTCGATTACTACGCTTTACCTCAGCAGGGAAGTGGAGCGTGGCCGGGGCGCGCCAAAGCCGCCGCTTTACCCGCCGCCGCGGAGAATGCACTTTGCGTACAGGATTCCATGCTCGATGACCTGGCTGGGCAGATGGGAGATCGCTTCAATCCGGCGCGTTTCGTTCCTTTTGTTGTGATGCATGAGTTCGAAAGCTTGCTCTTCAGCGACTGCGCGTCGTTCAGTCGCGGAATCGGCAGCCCGGACCTGGAACCGCAATTCCGGCGAATCCGCGATCAGTTTGGGACTCCTGAGGAAATCAACGACTCCGCCGCCACCGCGCCGTCCAAGCGAGTCGAAGATTTGGTGCCGGGTTACGAGAAACCACCGCTCGGAATCCTGGCGGTACTGGAGATTGGCCTGGATCGGATTCGGGCCGAGTGTCCTCATTTTGATGGCTGGGTGAGCCACCTGGAATCGCTTGCCGGGTGACCGGCAAGACTCGTTGTGCAACATCTCCTCAATGCGCCGTGTCTTCGCTCGCCTGTGTGAACAGCTCCGCCCGGATGCGCGCGCTCTCCTCGTCCAGTTGGTCGGGAGTGGCGCCTAGTTGGCGGAGGATGCTGCTGGTCATGGCCAGCGCGACTTCACCCTCGCCGGAGAAGACCTCATCGGCGCCGGCTTTTCTCAGCGACCCGGTCTGTCCCATGTAGTCGGCCCTGGCGACGACGTGGATTTTTGGGTTGATTTCGCGGGCGGCGCGAATCGCCTCCGTCGTGCCCGCCGGCCCGGATGAACTCAGGATCAGGCTGGCGGCGCCAGCGATGCCGGCTTGTTCCAGAACCTCCCGCTGATTGGCGTCGCCGTAGACGGCGCGGTGGCCCTCTCCGCGGAGCCTGCGGTGCGTTTCGATGTTCATCTCGACAATCGTTGGCTCGATTCCGCGTTCGTGCAGCAGACGGGCCAGGGATCGGCCGATGGGGCCATAGCCTACCAGCACGGCGCGATGGGCGGCTTCGGGTGCGCCCACGCCTCCCGGGAGCCGTTCGCCGGCGCCGGGATTCAGCCACCGCCATAGTCGCGGCCGGCGCTCGAGGAACGATTCGAGCGGACCCACGGCCCGGCAAAGCACCGGGTTGAGCGTGATCGACACGATTGCCGCCGCGACGAGGGGATTCATCACGGCTTCCGGCAGGACGCCGACCTGCCTCCCCAGCGCGGCCAGCAGGAAGGAAAACTCGCCGATTTGAGCCAGCGCAAAAGCCACTCCCAACCCGATGCGGCTGCCGTATCCGAGCACGACGACGATGGCCAGCGCGGCCAGCGGTTTGGCGATCAGGACGACGGCCAGCGTGCCGAGACTCAGCCAGGGGGAATCCAGAATTCTTGACGGGTCGAAGAGCATCCCCACCGAGAGGAAGAACATCACCGCGAAGGCGTCGCGCATGGGCAGGGCTTCGGCCCCGGCGCGGGCGCTGAAGTCGGATCGGCCCACCACCATGCCGGCCAGGAACGCCCCCAGCGCCATGGAGACATCGAAGAAATATGCCGAGCCGGCGGCGATGCCGAGGGCGACGGCGAGCACGCTGAGCGTGAACAGCTCCCGCGAGTGCGTGTTGGCAACCTTGTTCAGAAGCAAGGGAATCAGGCGTCCGCCCGCGGCAAGCGTAAACGCGATGAAGGCGCTCAGCTTCACGGCCGCAAGCGCAAGGGCCAGCGGCAGGCTGGTCCGGCTCTGCGCCGAAGCGCTGAAAATCGCCGGGAGAAGCACCAGCACGAAAACCGTCAGGATGTCTTCCATCACCAGCCAGCCGACGGCGATCCTGCCGGTGGAGCTGCGCAGCTCTCCACTGTCGGAAAGCACGCGGGTCAGGACGACGGTGCTGGCCACCGAGAGCGCCAGCCCAAACACAATTCCGGCCGGCCAGCTCCACCCGAAACCGCGGGCAACCAGCGCGCCGAGCAAAGTCGCGATGGTGCTCTGGCAGAGGGCCCCGGCGAGGGCCACACGCCGCACCGCGAGCAGGTCCTCGAGATGAAAATGAAGCCCCACGCCGAACATCAGCAGGATCACGCCGACTTCGGCCAGTTGTTCGGCCAGTTGGCGGTCGGCGACAAAGCCGGGCGTGTGCGGTCCCACCAGCACGCCGGCGATGAGGTAGCCAACGATGGGCGACCACCCCAGGCGGTGCGTCAGGTAGCCGAACGCGAGCGCCGCGATCAAGCCCGCGGCCAGCGTCAGGATCAGGTCGAAATTGTGCATTGCGAGTTCATCCCTCCGCGCAGAAGCGTTAACGAAGTTATCCGGATTCACATCCGGCGGGGAGGGGACCGGCCGATCGAGATGCCTTGAGCGGGCTGCGGCGGGGAACCGGACTGGGCCGCACTACTGAAGCACAGCGTGCGCGGGATCGGGCAAGGGATTGACGCGCCCAACGGGCTCGAACAAGGGGACTGGCCAACTTGCCGTGTCTTCGTCCGATCGCAAGAGCGGCCTTCGGCGGGCACTGCTCTCGTCGAGGAGTTCCAGCCGCAGAGTTGGGACTCAGAGTCCGCCGCGGAGATGCCGGATGCTAGAAGCGGTAAGGCGTGAGCAACTACGATACAAAGGAACACGGCGAGGAATCGCCCGGTTGCGAAGCCCACTTTTCAGGTTACCAGATATCGCTTCGTCAGCCCGGTTCCCGCTCAGTAATATACGGTCCGCGTGCGATGCCTCGGAAGGCGCTTATACGCGGGCTGCTGACCGCGGTTCCACAGCAAATAATCCAGCCCGCGCTCGGTCACCCGCTTGCCTTGATCCTCCAGGGCGCCCGCCATCATCTCTACCGCCCGCACCGCCGACGCCCGGACCTCCACCTCCTCCGGCGACCCGGCCGCAATCAGCTCGGCGCACTCGATCCGCTGGAACAGGTCTTCGCGGTAGATCAGAATGCCGTCGGCTCGCAACACGTGCGGCACCAGGTTGTCGGCGAAGAGGGTCAGCTCGTCCAGGTCGCCGAACTGGCCCAGCGGGTGATCCGGCAGCGCCAGCGAAAGATCGGCCGCCATCAACTGCGCGCGCTTGTAGAACGGAACCTCACGCCCGCGATACTGCTGCACGTCCTGGAAGTAGGGCATCTCGCACAGCAGGCCTATCAGCCGGTCGGCCGATTGCCCGGCAGCTTCCACCAGGTTCTCCGCCCGCCCCTCATACTTCGCCTCCAGCAGCCGGCCCAGCGAGTTCAGCGCCTGCGCAAACAGGCTCATCAGATCGGAGCGCGAGGCGCCGTCCGGCTCCTGGTGAAAAAGCTCCGCGCAGTCCGCCGCGGTCAGCGCCGACATAGCCGCGGCAGTCAGCGGCCCGTGGGCGCGAAAGTGATCCGTCAGCCGGCTGGCCACCGTGAAGTATCCCGACATCCCGGCGAGCTTCTGCAAATGCGGAAAGTAGCCCGAGCCGAAGTTGATGGTGTCCAGAGTCACGAAGAATGCCGCGGTCGCGGCGGGCTCGCCGATGAAATGGCGGGTTAAGTCGAGTTGCGGCGACGCCGCCTCGGTCAGCGGGAGCGTGGCCACGTAGGGCCGGATCTTGTGCCGGTCGATCCAGACGAACTCCGGCTGCGCGCAGACCTCCTTGGCCGCGTTCCGCACCTGAGCCATGCGGGTCATCTACGCGTCAGCCTCTCGTCGCGAATTACGGGGAGGTCGACGTGAGACGGGCGCGCGCGGTCCTGATACACCGTCTGACGCGCCGGGCGCAGTTCGGTCTCGGCCGCGATGGCCCTTCCTGTATTCGGGTTGCGGTCGAACCGGGGGAAATTGCTGGAGGAGATCTCGATGCGGATGCGGTGATCCGGCTGGAACAGGTGGCTGGTGACGCCCATGTCCACCGCGATCCGGTACACTTCGCCCGGCGTCGCCGGTTCTTCTTTTTCGAGCGAATTCCGGTAGCGCATCCGCAGAATGCCGTCGGTCAGGTTCAGCGCCAGGCCGGAGGGCGCCACGTCTACCAGCTTGGCGGTGAAATCGGTGTCCGGCGCGGAAGTCGAGACCCAAAGCACAGCCTGCACCGGGCCGGTGACCTCCAGCGGATTGCGCAGCGGGCCGGAAGTGTAGACCAGCACGTCCGCCCGCGTTTCCACCGGCCTCTGGTCGCGCGGGCCCCAGGGAAACGCCGCAGGGTTGCAGCACACGGCGCCGCCCAGCGTCGGGACCGGATTCTTCGGATCGTAGACGAACGTGCGCGGCGCATCCTCGCCGGGCTTGGCGCGATGCAACGCGTTCTCGCGGCCGTGCAGATAGAAGGACGAATGGTGGGCTCGCGCCGGCGGCCACTCGTTCTCCTCGCGCCAGGTGTTCGCGCCCATCAGGAACAGGCGCGCCGGCGCCTGAGCTTTCAGCGGCAGATCCTTCAGCCAGTGATCGAACCATTCGATCTGCATCCGCCGGACGGGCGCGGCCGATTCCTTACCGAAGTCCACGCCCTCGAAGCGGATCGACATGTTGTGCGGCCACGGCCCCACGACGATCCGCGCCGGCACGCCGTTGCGCCGCAGCGCGGCGAACGCCTCCAGGTCGCTCTGCGCGAAGTTGTCGTACCAGCCGCCGAAGGAGAGCACCGGAATGCGGACGCGATCGATCTGCTCCCGTGTGCTGAGCGCTTTCCAGAACGCGTCGTAAGCCGGATGGTCGAAGGCGCGCTGCACCAGGGCCACGGTCTCGCCTGCCGCCGCCTGGTCGATGGTGCGCAGTGGAAGATGGCGGATGAAGCTCGCGAGGTCGGGAACAGCGCGCCCGCGCGCGCCGAAGTTGTCGCGCACCCATAGCAGGCGGTGGCCCAGCTTGAACGCGCCTCCGCGTGAGTAGAAGCGGTCGCGGTAGTCGTCCCATCCGGAGACCACCGGCGAGATCGCCTTCAGGTTGGGATGATTCAGGGCCGCGACTTTCCACTGCGCGATGCCCAAGTAGGACCCGCCGACCATTCCAATGCGGCCATTCGACCAGGGCTGTTTCGCGATCCAGGTCAGGGTGTCGAAGCCGTCGTTGGGCTCCTGGTCCAGCGGGCGGAACTGCCCTTCGGAAAGGTAGCGCCCCCGCACGTCCTGGACTACGACGACGTATCCGTGATCGACGAAGGCTCGGTAGACAGGCGCGAGATCGGCTCCTTTGCCGTAAGGCGTGCGGGCCAGAATGACGGGAAACTTCTCGCTGGCCCTGGGCAGGAAGACGTTGGCCGAGAGGCGGACGCCGTCGCGCATCGGCACGTGTTCGCCGAGCTTCCGGACGGGTTCGGCGGCCCAGGTGGTGACGGCGGCGAAGAGGAGGCACAACAGGCGGCGCCTCGCAGACAGGAATGTCTGCGCCACGTACAGCCGCCGGGCAGCTTCCGCCGCCTTCGTTACCGCTGCGAAGGTGAGGCACAGCAGGCGCACAGCGTCTCCCAGAACAACTCGGCGATCCGGTCCGCGGTGTGGTGGGATCGGACGTGGTCCGCCGCGTGCTGCCCTAGTCCACGCGCGAGACCCGGCTGAAAGCACAAAGATAACATGGATGCCGCGAGCATTTCCTCTTCCGCAACGCCGGCGTCGATGCGGAGGCAGACGTGATCCGGATAGCCCGAGTTCTCCTCCGACGCGGTCACCAGCACCGGTTTGCCCAGTCCCATCAGGCGCACCGAGATGCCGGAGGTTTCGCCGGCGGAAGGATGGCGCAGGTTGACGCAGGCGTCCACGGACGATGCTGCCAGCCAGAACTCCCGCTCGGGCAGATGCGGGAGCCGCAGGATCCCCTCGCCCGCCAGCAGCGGCGCGGCGGCGCGCTCCAGGTCCTGCGATACAAAGCTGCCGGCTACCAGCAGGCGCGCTTGCGGGTGGGCGTGGCGGACCCGCTCGAACGCCCTCAGCAGCGGCATCACGCGCTTGGACTCCCGCAGGTAGCCGAACAGTCCGAACGTGAAGTGCGAAGGACGCAGCCCCAGGCGATCGCGGTGACGTTCCACCTCGGCGGGCGAGGGCAGCTCCGGCGGGGGATCGAACAAGTGCGGGATCTCGATGACGGCGGCCGAGTCGGCATGTTCTTTTACGATGCGGGACGCGGCTGCGTTGTGAACCACCAGGGTCAGGGACCGCTCGGCGAGGCGCTTCAGCATCGGGTAGCCGTAGAATTCCGCCCGCATTCCGCTGCCCGCGCGGCTGTGCC
>JACXTT010000703.1_pt1 | contig 57247 bp, 53 predicted proteins | sample 9270951 | NCBI WGS metagenome assembly JACXTT01 (sample SAMN15532306, study PRJNA645909) | rock metagenome | isolation source: weathered quartz diorite | place: Puerto Rico | collected 2017-06-21
AACACATGCCACTTTATGGCCCGGGCATATTTGCCGTCTGCCGGTGTTGGGTACGAACAACCCGGGTGCCAAACCGGAGGCCCGGGCCCATGCGCCAGCCCGAGCCCACCTGTTATGTCGGGCCGTCCGAAGGGGCCGGTCGGGCCTTCGTGACGCGCCAGCGGAGGGGTGGCGCCTTGATGCTGAACCCGCTTGCGCTTCCGCGAGATCGCCGACTACTCGGTCCACCGGAACTCGCGCCACCGTCACCGATCACCGGCGCCGCCGCGTTCCGGCGATACATCGAGCACACCTTCCCCTGCCTGCACGAATCTGCTGGCGAGCTGAGCTCCCCCGGCACGGGCGGTGACGTCCTGATCGGCCCTCCGGGCGCGCGCCGGGATCGGGTGATGCTGGTGCAGCGGCCCAGCGTCGAGTCGTTCGTCGCCTTTGCAGCACAACGGGACCATCTCGCTGGCCTGGGGCACCAGGTGGCGGCGCGGGAGGATGCGCGCCTGCGGCCTCTGTCGGAACTGGCCGCACCACCGGCGACCCGCAGCGACAACGACGAACACGGGCGCGGAATCGAGACGCCCATCGGGTCCTTATAATTTGCCCTCTTCAGAACCCGTTGGATGCGCCATGCCCATGTCCCAGATTCCCGCCTGCCCGCTCTGCGGCATGGAAAATACCTATCCGGACGGCGACCACTACATCTGCCCGGACTGCAGCCACGAATGGCCTCAGGCGGCCTCGCCGTCGGACGATGCCGAACTCGTGGTGCGCGACGTCAACGGCAACGTGCTCAACAGCGGCGACTCGGTGGTGGTGATCAAGGACCTCAAGGTGAAAGGTTCCTCCATCCCGCTCAAGCAGGGCACCGTGATCCGCAACATCCGCCTGGTCGACGGCGACGCGGAACACATCGAAGGCAACTCCGACAAGATCAAGGGCCTGGTGCTGAAGGTGTGCTTCCTCAAGAAGGCCTGAGCGCCGGACTCGGCATCGGTCATTTCTTCGCGCGGGCACCCACGTACGTTGCGAGGTGCTTGCCGGTAAGGGTGGATCGGGCAGCGACCAGGTCGGCGGGCGTGCCTTGGAAGACGATGCGCCCGCCGTCATGACCGGCGCCGGGACCGAGGTCGATGATCCAGTCGGCATGCGCCATCACCGCCTGGTGATGCTCGATCACCACCACCGACTTGCCCGCATCGACCAGCCGGTCCAGCAGGCCGAGCAGCTGCGCGACATCGGCGAGATGCAGGCCAGCCGTGGGTTCGTCGAGCACATAGATCCCGCCCTTCTCGCCCATGTGCGTCGCCAGCTTCAGTCGCTGGCGTTCGCCACCGGACAGCGTGGTGAGCGGCTGGCCCAGGCTGAGATAGCCGAGGCCCACATCCACCAGTCGTTCCAGGATGGCGTGTGCCGCGGGCGTATGCGCCTTCCCGCTGCCGAAGAACGCCAGCGCCTCGCTGGCTGACATCGCGAGCACTTCGCTGATGTCCTTGCCGCCGAAGGTGTACTTGAGCACGTCGGGCTGGAAGCGCTTGCCCTCGCACTCCTCGCACGGCGTGGCAACGCCGGCCATCATCGCCAGGTCGGTATAGATGACACCGGCGCCATTGCACGCGGGGCACGCGCCTTCGGAGTTCGCGCTGAACAGCGCAGGCTTCACGTTGTTGGCCTTCGCGAAGGCCTTGCGGATCGGTTCGAGCAGATCGGTATAAGTGGCCGGGTTGCTGCGCCGTGAACCTCGGATCGGCGTCTGGTCCACCGCCACCACGCCATCTCGGCCGGCCACCGAGCCATGGATCAGCGAACTCTTGCCCGAGCCCGCCACGCCGGTGACCACCACCAGCACGCCGAGCGGAATATCGACGTCGACCCGTTGCAGGTTGTGGGTGTCGGCGCCACGTATCTTCAGCGCCGCCGACGGCTTGCGCAGCGACTTCTTCAGCGAGGCCCGGTCATCGAGATGGCGACCAGTGGTGGTACGACTGCTGCGCAAACCCTCCACCGTGCCTTCGAAGCAGATGCTGCCACCCGCCGCGCCCGCACCGGGGCCAAGATCGACGACGTGATCGCCGATCACGATCGTCTCCGGCTTGTGCTCCACCACCAGCACCGTGTTGCCCTTGTCGCGCAATCGAAGCAGCAGTTCGTTCATGCGCTGGATGTCGTGCGGATGCAGGCCCGTGGTGGGCTCGTCGAACACGTAGGTGATGTCCGTGAGCGACGAACCCATATGACGGATCATCTTCACGCGCTGCGCTTCGCCACCCGACAGCGTGCCCGAAGAACGATCCAGCGAGAGGTAACCCAGGCCGATCTCCACGAACGAATCGAGCGTCTGCAGCAGCGTGGCCAGCAGCGGCGCCACGGCCGGCATGTCGAGCGCGCGCACCCACTCGGCGAGGTCGGTGATCTGCATCGCGCAGGCGTCGGCGATGTTGATGCCCTTGATCCTGGACGAACGCGCCGCTTCGCTGAGCCGGGTGCCCCCGCAATCAGGACAGATGGTGAAGGTGATCGCCCGCTCCACGAACGCGCGCACGTGCGGCTGCAGCGCGTCGACTTCCTTGCCAAGCATCGACTTCTGGATCCGCGAGATCACGCCCTCGTAAGTGAGGTTGATGCCGTCGACCTTGATCCTGGTCGGCTCCTTGTAGAGCAGGTCGTGCAGTTCCTTCTTGGTGTACTTGCGGATCGGCTTGTCCGGGTCGAAATAGCCGCAACCCGTGAAGATGCGTCCAAACCAGCCATCCATGCTGTAGCCGGGAGCGATCAGTGCGCCTTCGTTGAGCGACTTGCTCTCGTCGTAGATCTGCGTGAGGTCGATGTCGGTCACCGAGCCCCTGCCCTCGCAGCGCGGGCACATGCCGCCCGTGCGCGAGAAGGTCTTCTTCACCGTCTTCTTGTTGCCACGCTCGACGGTAATCGCCCCGACCGCCTGCACCGATGGCACATTGAAGGCGAACGCGTTGGGCGACCCGATATGCGGCTTGCCCAGCCGGCTGAACAGGATGCGCAGCATCGCGTTCGCGTCGGTCGCGGTACCGACGGTGGAGCGCACGTCGCCGCCCATGCGTTGCTGGTCGACGATGATCGCCGTCGTCAACCCCTGCAGCACATCGACCTCGGGCCGTGCCAGCGTCGGCATGAAGCCCTGCACGAAGGCACTGTAGGTCTCGTTGATCAGCCGTTGCGACTCGGCCGCGATGGTGTCGAACACCAGCGAGCTCTTGCCCGAGCCGGACACGCCGGTGAACACGGTCAACCGGCGCTTCGGGATCTCGACGCTGACATCCTTGAGGTTGTTGACCCGCGCGCCATGCACGCGGATCACCTCATGGCTGTCGGCGCCTTGATGGGCCGATGGCTGCTTTTGCTTGCCCGCGTCCGTGCGCGCGCCCTTCTTCGTGGCCATGCTCATCGTCCCTTGATGGAGCGAGCCGCTCAGCGCAGCTGCTGGATGCGGATCATGTTGCCCGCGGGGTCGCGCACGGCACAGTCGCGCACGCCGTACGGCTGGTCGGTGGGTTCCTGCACGATATCCGCGTCGCGCGCCTGCAGGCGTTCGAAGGTGCCGGCGAGATCGTGCGTCGCCAACAGGACGATGCCGAAGGTGCCCTTGGCCATCATCTCGGCGATGGTGCGTCGCTCGTCGTCGGTGACGCCGGGGCTGGCCTCGGGCGGATACAGCACGATGGAGGGGCCACCCTGGCCCGCCGGCCCGATCGTGATCCAGCGCTTGCCGCCGTAGCCGACGTCGTTGCGCACTTCGAAGCCGAGCGTGTCGCGATAGAACGCGATGGCGGCCTCCGGATCGTTCTGCGGGAGGAAGCTGGAATGAATGCTGATGTCCATGGCGGTCTCTCTCAGTGGGTGGTGAGGTCCATGGCGATCAGTCTAGTTCCGGCCCGCCGGCGGGCGCTTCTCGATTCCTGATCGGTCGGGTCACCTGCTTCGCCACGCAGGAAGGGATACCTGCCGTCGCCTGCGACTGCTGGGCCTTGTAGACGCTGGGCGGCATGCCAACCAGTTCGGTGAAGCGCGTGCTGAACGTGCCCAGCGACGAGCAGCCCACCTCGAAGCAGACCTCGGTCACGCTCAGCTCGCCGCTGCGCAGCAGCGCCATCGCCCGTTCGATGCGCCGCGTCATCAGATACGAATACGGCGATTCGCCGTAGGCGGCGCGGAACTGGCGACTGAGGTGCCCCGCCGACATGCCCTCGCCGCGCGCCAGCGACTCGACATCCAGCGGCTGCGCGTACTCGCGATCGATCCGGTCACGCACACGGCGCAAACGTGCAAGGTCGCGCAGATAGGTTTCGTCGGAGGGTCGGCTGCTCACCCTCGGGATCGTGTCACGTCGCCCCGGGGCGCTCAAGTCCGCGGGAACCCGCATGACACGAGGAATTGCGGCGACCCGGGTCCCCTCGTCGATCGCGCCGGGGCGGCGCATCACCCTGCCGACCGGCGTCGTGCCCGTGGCCGGGCCGGCCGTCTTACCGATCCATTGGTCGGCAAAACGCTCCGCTGTCTCTACAATGCGCCGCCTTTCGCCACTCCCCGAAGCTCGTGCTCATGGACATTGTCGTCAACGAAGAACTGAAGGCCTATATCGACCCCATGACGCCCGACGAGTACGACGCGCTCGAGCGCAGCATCCTCGCCGAAGGTTGCCGCGATGCGCTGGTGTTGTGGGGCAACATCCTCGTCGACGGACATCACCGCTACAGCGTCTGCCGCAAGCATGGCCTGCCGTTCCAGACCATGCAGCATGCGCAGTTCCAGAGCATGGACGACGTCCACCTGTGGATGATCGACCAGCATCTCGGCCGCCGCAGCGTTTCCGCCTTCCAGCGCGGCGTGCTGGCGCTGCGCAAGCGCGAGATCCTCGCGGATCGACGGGCCCGCGCACGCAAGGCCGACGATGCGCCGCCGACGCAGGCGGCGAGCAACGATGCGAATGAGGCGGCTGGCCCCGACGCCAGGGGCGCTGCCGACACACCTCCCGTCGAACCGGTGATCAGCCGCGAGGCCATGGCCCGCGAGGCTCGCCTCAGCCACAGCCAGGTCGGACTGATCGAGAAGATCCAGAAGCAGGCCACCGAGGAAGTGGTGGCCGCGGTAAAGTCCGGCTCCCTGTCGATCAACGCCGCTGCCGCCGTGGCAAGCCTGCCCGCCGAGGAGCAGCGGGCGGCCGCCGTCGCCGGTGAGCACGAACTCAAGCAGGCCGCCAAGCGCGTCCGCGAGGCCCGCCGCAAGCCGCGTGATGAAACGGCGGCCCCCAAAACCGCGGCCGGGGACGGCGAGCTGCACGAACTCCGCCAGCGCGTGATCGAGTTGACCGCCGAGAACGAAGCGCTCCGTCGCGAACTGGCGGAACTGAAGGGCTAGGAAGATCCGCCCGAGCACGCCATGGGCTGCCCCGCCGCGAACTCTCGCCCACCCGTTGATCCCGGTGCCCGGAGGCTAGCCCGCCAGCGGGCTGCCCGGCGTTACGCCCCGCCTGCCGGAGGACGCGCTGCCTTCATCCTGGCGGGGGCACCCATGGCGTCGAATGGCTTGCGGAAGGAAAACGCCGTGGGCGTTGGACCATGGGCATGGAGGTGGTCGATGCGCTCCACCGCCTCGGGCCAGTCGGGTTTGTGCGCTCCGTCCACCCACCACGCCACATAGCTGGGCCACGGTCCGCTGGTGAACCAGTCCAATCGCCGGGAAAGCGCCTCGCGATGTATGCCGTGATAGGCGAATGCAGCGACGGATTCGAGGTCGCGCCACAGGGAGAGGGTCATCGCGAGCTGGTTGAGTCCAATGCCGTCGGGGGCGCAAGTGGGCACGACCAGGGGCCCCCACGAGTGCTCCCACGTCTGCACATCCCTCACTGATCGATCGAAGAAGCCTGCGCTGCCGTCGGCGACGGCATAGACATCGCCAACGCGATCGACGAAGCCCTGGACGATGGGATCACCAACAGGCGCCTTCAGTACGCCCAGGGTGAAGAAGGCGATGCGGGAATGGATGGGCATGGGACAACACCTCCCGGTGAAACCATGATGGTCAGTGGCAACTCGCCCCTGGCAAGTTCCGGTCACTTGGCTGTCAGGCGGATGCCCACGCCGCCGACACCCGTCGTTGAACGTGGAACCTGGTGGATCGATGCGTCTTCATCCATGCGATAGGCGATATTCCGGACGTCCGTCAGATGGATGACCGGCCTGGCCTTGCTGATGCGAAGGATACCGATGAAATCCCCTTCGACGACCTTGTCGACCGTGCCCGGAAGGCCAACGCCCATGATGATCTCGGCGGCCTCCGCAAACGTGCCATCCGCCTCGGTTACGTCGAAGCCGACGCCATGTCCGGGACATCCCGCAGCAACCAACGCGGATCGATCCATGCCATTGCTGACGATCTGCGCGTGGAATGCGACCGGCACGCCCTGGAACGCCGCCGGGTGGCCCACCAGATCACAGAAATCCACCGCGAGCGGATGACGGGTGCTTGCACCTCCGCCGCAACCACAGAAGAGCACTGCGACACCCAACCATGGCAAGGCCCGCTTCACGCTTCCCCCGGGCTGGTGAAAACCACCACTCGCACAAGGCAGGCGGGGCCGAAGCTCGCTTCAGGCCCCACCCGACGCGACTGGCCCACCCTCAACGACCGAGCGGCAGTACCGTGAATCGATTGCACAGGTAGGTGCTTCCGGAAGCATCCTTGGCCTTGGCATAGGTGCTTTCGCGGACCGTCACCACTTCTCCCTGGACGCAACGCTGGTCCTCGTGGAGCAGGTCGGCGAAGCTGCCCGGACGCGGCGGCGTATCACCCTCCGCCCGCTTTTCTTCCCCGTATCCCAGCCAATAGCTGACCCAGTCCCCTGGCGCCTTGGTTGCGCCGGTGCCCGACTTGCCCGCCGTGTAACCCAGGTCGTAGCTGGCGCGGTCGATGGGCTGGAACTGCAGCGCTGCCATGGGCACCGCGTTCTTCTGTGGATCCGGATTCCGGTCCGGCCGCGCGCTGGAACTGTAGCTTCGCTGCACCAGGAAACCGACGACGACGATGAGCCCAACCGCAGCCAATACCATGCCTTTCGATTGCATAGAGCCTCCCCCTGTTGGAAAACCGTTTGGAATCGACCAGTGTGTTGTTGCACGAGCCATGCAGCTGTCCGCTTTTGGCTGCGGACTTGATGATCACGTCCAGGAAACGTCGACGACGTCCACCTCCATGCCCTTGACCAAGGCCACTTCGTGGATCGCCTCGGCATGGATGACCGCTTCGGAATCCGAGGTTCGATCGCCTTGCGCGATCTCCGGCCAGTGCCTTGCCGCGAGGTCAACGGCCTTTGCGAGCGCTGCGTCCGCGTCGCCGGCCGAGACGACGCCATAAAGTTCGAAACCGGCCGTTCCTTCCGGACGCGGAAAACCCTGCCCGACGGCCAAGACTGACCAAAGCCCCATGTTCCCCCCTTTGTCCCCGTGCCCGCCCGCCAAGTAGGCAGGCGGCGCCTGGAGTCCCCGGCCTGCAGTATGGCAAGTCTCCAGGCCGCCGGGGAGTATCGCCGGGTGGGCACGGCCATCTGGCCGTCCATTTGCCCTTGGCACCGGCGTAGCGGCCGGCGGTTGGCCCTGGCCCGGTGCCCCAGGGCCCCGTCGGGAGTCCGGATGAACATGCACGGCCTGCCGTTCACAGGCCATGGGGATCGGCACGCTGCCGGGCCGCCGGCCGACAGCCTGCATCCGGCCTAGGGCATCGAGGCGGCCAGGCCAAACTTGGACGCGCGCGGTTCGAGCTGCGCATCGAGCGCGCGTGCAGTGGCCAGGTCGGCGTTGCCTGCCTCCGTCTGTCCGCTGCGGATTTTCGCCAGCCCCAGGCCGTAGTGCGACCAGGCGGAGTGCGGGTTCTCGGCGACGGCCTGCTCGTAGGCCCTGATCGACTCGGGATAGTGTCCCAGCCGCAATTCGATCAAGCCGAGGCTGTCGAGGTAGGCCGGGTTCTTGCCGTCCCGCCTGATCGCCTTGCGACAATCCTTGAGCGCATCGTCCAGCAGCTGATTGCTCAGGCCGCGCGCCCAGCAGCGTTCGTTGAGCACGGTGCCGAGCATGGCGTCGTCGCCGTGCAGGCGAATCCAGTCATCCAGCACGGGCAACGCCGCCGCCGGCTGGTCCAGCTGGACATCGAGGGCGGCGATGGTGATCGCATGCTTGGACCCGGCGGGCGCCACCGAACTCGCCAGCGCCACGTCGGAGGCAGCGCCAGCGTGGTCCTTGTCCGCCAGGCGAAGTCCGGCGCGCATCAACAAGGCCTCGAGGTTCTTCGGATCCAGGCTGAGGGCCTTGTCCAGGTCCGCGAGCGCCGCATCGGGCTGCTTGTTCGCCCCGCGTACCCTTGCACGTCCGACGTAATAGGTGGCCTGGTCGGGCGCCATGCGTATCGCTTCGTCCATATCGGCCGCAGCGGCGGCCAGTTCCCCGCGCGACAGGTGCGCCTGGCCCATCAGGGCGTGCTCGGCGGCGGTCTTGGGCGCTGCGCCGTCTGCGGCGGCAGCGATGTCGGTTTTTGCCGGGCCGGTGTCGCTCGGCGCCGTGGCAAAGGTGAATACGCGTCCGCCGTTATAGGTGAAGAAGGCCTTCTTCGTGCTGTTGGCGATGAACATGTGATGGGCGAGCAGGAAATCCACGCCGAGCAACATGTCGGTGCGGTCGCCAATGCTTCCGTCCAGCACCTGCATCTGGCTGTTCTGGATCGTCTCCGAGCCAACGGAGAACGTGGCGATCTTGACGGTCCAGGTCCTGACCGGCTTGGCGCCGATGCCGATGCTGGTACTGCCGGCCTTGACGTCCAACGCCTTGAGGTCGATGCCGACCCGCTCGGCGGCATCGCGACTCAGCACGGTGGCGGCAGCGCCGGAATCGAGCACGGCCCGCACCTTCTTGCCGTTGATGGTGACGCTGAAGAAGGTGCGTCGATCGAACGAGCTGCCGGACGACTCGATATCGACGAGGTTGTACTTGCCGTCCTTCACCCAGTACGCCAGCGAGGCCTTGTCGCAGTGCTCGGCCTTGAACAGGGTCAACTTGCCGTTGGCGAAGTCGATATCGACATCGGCAAAATCGAGCAGGTTGGCGCCGAGCAGGCCATCACCGGTGTCCGTGCCGCCGACGATGAAGGCGATATTGTTGAGCGTGGTATCGAGGATGCCGAATTCCTTGACGTGCGTCTGCTGCACGTTCACGTCGCCGCCCACGCCATGCAGGCGAAACCCGAACGGCGCGGGCTGCAGCTTCAACCCCAGCGCCGCCGCCTTCGCGCTCGACATGGTGTTGAAGAAGGCCCCGGTATCGAGGATGAAGCGGGTACTGGTCCCGTTGATCTTCACCATGGTCGTGGCCTGGTAGCCAACCATCTCCACGGGCATCGTGCCGTAGTCCTTGAGACGGCATTCGTCGGCCCAGGCGTGGCCTGCCAGCAACATGCCCATTCCCACGCATCCAACGCGCCACATCGCCATTCATATCCTCCCTGTATGTCTTGGTCCGCCGATGGCATCGGCGGCAAATGCTCACGCAGCGATCCTGGTGCCCATCACCCCTACGCCGCCAGCTGGTTCCCCGGGCATGCTCGCCCCGGGGCCGGGGTGGAGCAACCACCCGGGCTTGCACGCACCCGGTCCGGGCAGTCCGCGCCGCACGTCATGGCACCCGGGTGAAGTCCATGACCCAGTTGACCTCCCAGGTCTTGCCGTCGTCGGCCGAATAGGCCTGCTCCCAGTGGGCGGTGGTCTTGGTGATGTTTGACCAGATGAAGCGCACGCGGACCGGCTTGCCGCGCAGGGTGTCGGTGGCATAGAAGGTGCCGACGCCATGCTCGAAGCGGCCTTTCACCGGCGGGTCGAGCTGGCCGAAGGGATCGCGTCCGTCCAGCCACCAGATGGCCCATTGCGCGGTCTTGGGATCGTAGGAGCGCAGTCCCACGCCTCGATAGGTGCCCTCGGCCGTGTTGAACACGTTGTCGTCGACGTTGGCATAGCCGTCCATCAGCTCGCGCATGCTCAGGCTGCCGTCGAACGCTTCCCAGTCCTGGCTGTTGGCGAGTCGTTCCTTCAGCTTGCGATGGTGGCTGCGCCAGTTGCCCTGGAGGAAATCGAAATCGTGCAGGCCCGTCAGATTGGGCTTTCCCTGGAGGGCCTTGGGCGTGTCCTGCGAGGCATGGACGGCGACGTTCGCGGAGAACGCGAAGACCAGCAGGGTGGCGAGCGACACAGCATGGAAACCTTTCATGGGAGGGTCCTTCTGCCATAGTGGCCCGGTCGCCTTCCCCCCTGTCCGCCGCGGGCCGGGGCGAACCTGGCCAGCGTATCCCATGCACGACCAGGCGGAACGTGCCTGGACCGGGCCGCCGCCGAACCCGCTTTCCGGCCGTCCGGCCCGGCCGCCGAAGCCGCAGCCATTCCTCAATGCAGCAAGGGAAACTGTGCCCGCAGCTGCCAGCGGCGCTCCTCGCTGACCAGCAGGCTCACGCTGTCGCACCAGCAATAGATGGGCCCATAGTCGGCGATGCGCGCCTTCACTTCGTTGGCGATCGCATCGCGCTCGTGCGGTACCCGCCGCGCCACCGTGAGATGGGGGATGAATTCGGGAAACACGCCCCCGCCGATGGGTTGTTCGGGGAAGGCGCGCTCCAGTGCGGAAGCCAATTGCACGATGGCGCGCGCCGGCTCCGGCGCCAGCCACACCACCGCAGGGAACGTGCGCACGTCCTGCAGCCGGAACATCGGCGCGGGAAGCTCCGCGACCGTGTCGCGCAGGCGCGCCAGCGTTGCAGGGGACAACAGCTCGCTTTCCACGAAGGGGTAGAGCAGCGTGATATGCGCGCCCAACCCCCGGCGCGCCGACGGGTCGTGCTGATCCCGGAAGCTGGCGACGACGGGATCGGCTTCGGGAACCAGGAGGGCCAGCAGGGTTCGGGCCATGCCGGTTCTTTACCACGGAACCGTGGCGTCGCCACGCCGCACGCGCACATGCGTGGCGATGCACACGTGGCCTTCACGCCGGCATCGGCCCCCTGTCAGAGGCGCTGCGTGGCCGACAGCACCGACACGCCGTGTTCGTCGAACGCCTCCACCGCCACCACGTAGTGCACACCCTTGTTCAGCGAGTGCAGGGTGAAGGTCGTGGGCTGGTCGGCGAAGCGCTGGTAGGTGCTGTGCAGGCGATCGGCCGCGAGGCCCCAGCGCACGTTGTAGCCCACGGCGCCGGCCACCGGCGCCCAGCTGATCTGTGCATCACGCGGGTCGGGCAGTCGCCTGGCCGATACCAGCTTCGGCGCAGCAGGCAAGGCCCCGTCCGCGTTGCCGAACACGCGCAGGTCGGCGATGGCCAGCGTGTGCGCACCGACGTGGCCGTGCACGTAGCGCACATAGCGCAGCCGTGCCGCCTGCGGCAGTTCGAGGTAGGCGTTGGGGGGATCGCGCGTTTCGTGCGAAAGATCCGCCAACGTGTCCCAGTGCTGTCCGTCACGCGATCCTTCGATGCGGAATTGCGCCACAATGTCGGGCGCGTCGCCGTAGCGGCCGGACTGGTAATCGGCGAAGTTCACCTGCACCGCGCGCACCGTGCGTTCGCCACCGAGGTCGAGCGTGAGCGTCTGGCCCGGTGCATGGCTCCCCGCCACCCAGAACGTGCGCGGATTTTCATCGGTGGCCGCCGACGCCGGATGCTCCGGCAAGGCCGAGGACGCCGTCGCCGCCTTGCGGTACGAGAGCAGCATCCAGCCGGTGAAGATGTCCTCGCTTTCCTTGAGCCGGTGATCGGGTATGCGTTGGGGGAAGTCGCCGAAGCGTGTGTCCACCCACATCTGGCCGTCCGCGTGGAAACCGGCGCGATACAGGCCGATGCGGCGCTCGAACGTCCAGTTGCTGCCAATCCACGAGGTGCCGGTGTTCCACCAGTTGCCGAACGCGTCCTGGAAGGTGGAGCCGTGGCCCACGCCCTGCACGAAGCCGCCGGGCTTCTCGCCGATGGGGTTGTAGGGCGCGTATTCGAACGGCCCGAGCGGACCCTTGCCCACATACACGCCGGTGCCGTACGCGTTGTGCTCGGTGCCCGGCGCGGCGTACTGCAGGTAGTAGCGGTCGCCGTGGCGATTCATCCACGCGCCTTCCATGAAGGGCAGCGTGTGTTCGTCGGTGTGGTCCTCACCGAAACGTTCCCAGCCATGCTCGGCGGGATGCAGCGTGAAGAGCGATTGCGGCCTGGTGAGGAAGGCCAGTCGCTTGCCCTCGCCTTCCCCCTCATCGCCGAGCTTGAGGTCGAGCTGCGCGGCATACAGCGGATGGACGTTGGAAGAGCCCCAGTAGATGTACGTCTTGCCGTCCTCGTCCAGGAACAGGCCGGGGTCCCACGGACCGGGCGGCAGTTCGCCTGGCTTGAGCGTGTAGTGCTCATCGCTGGAGACGGCGCCGGGCACGGGCGGCAGCAGGCGCGTCCAGAAATCCAGATGGCCATGCGCGGGATCGGTGGAATACAGCAGCGGCCGCGGCTGCGTCGCGGCCTGCATCAGGAACAGCTTGTTGCCTGCCACCAGCGTGGCCGGCGCCACCTCGCTGTCGAACGGCCATCGGCTAGGTTTGACGAACTGCCAATGCAGCAGATCGGTGGAGCGCCAGTAGCCATCGGCCAGCGTGAGGAACAGGTAGTAGGCATCGCCGTAACGCACCACCGCCGGGTCGGCGCCCGTGCGGTAGGAGATGCCCTCGTTCATCTGCTCGAAGTTGTAGCGGTAGTCGATGTCGACGGGGTTAGCCCAGGTGCGCGAGGTCACCTCTTGCGCCGCAACATATGGAGCAGCCAACGCGAGCACGGCGCCGAGCCATCCGGCCAATCGGCAGCGGCCCGGAAGGCCTGCCAGCGCGCTGGCGCGGGAAAGAATCGAAGCACCCATGGACCCACTCCCTTCCTGTGCAGCGCAACAGGGACGAATTCTGCGAAGCGCGCGTATTGATCGGGCGACCCGGTCTGTAAGAGACTCCGGCCCAGTCATGTAAACGTTTACATCCTAGCCGGGCCTCGATCGGCCGGCTACCACCCTGCTGAAGGAACCGCCTCATGCCAGCCCCTTCCCCGCTCCGCCGCCTGGCTACCAGCGCCGCCATCTGCCTGGCCCTGATGGGCTCGGCCCACGCCGCCGCCGGCAGCGACACCGTGCAACTGCAGGTGGACGCCACCGCGAAGGGCACACCGCTACCGCACTTCTGGGAACAGATGTTCGGCTCGGGCCGCGCCGTGCTCGCGCTGCGCGAGGACTACCGCAAGGACCTCGAAGCGGTGAAGGGTGCCACCGGTTTCAGCTACGTCCGCTTCCACGGCATCTTCGATCGCGACATGGGCGTGGCCTACCGCGACGCGCAGGGCAAACTGCAGTTCAACTTCAACTACGTGGACCAGGTCTATGACGGCCTGCTCGAGCGTGGCGTGAAACCGTTCGTCGAACTCGGCTTCATGCCGCCGGAAATGAGCACCGACCCGGCCAGCCACCACGACTTCTGGTACCACCCCAACGTGATGCCGGCAAAGGACTGGAACGAATGGGACGCGATGGTGCGCGCCTTCCTGCAGCACCTCGTCGAGCGCTACGGCATCGAGGAAGTGCGCAGCTGGTACTTCGAGGTGTGGAACGAGCCCAACCTCGCGTTCTGGGGCGGCAAGCCGGAACAGCCGACGTACTACGAGCTGTACGACCGGACCGCGCGCGTGGTGAAGTCCATCGACAAGCAGTTCCGCGTCGGCGGCCCGGGCACGGCGCAGGCCGCCTGGCTGCCGGATTTCCTCAAGCACGTGAAGCAGAGCGGCGCGCCGATCGACTTCGTCAGCACGCATGTCTACGGCGACGACACCGCGGACAACGTGTTCAAGACCAGCGAGAAGATTCCGCGCCGCGACATGGTCTGCCGCGCGGTGGACAAGTCGCACAAGGAAGTCGCCGCCTCGCCGCTGCCGAAACTGCCGCTGATCTACAGCGAGTACAACGCGTCATACGCGAACCTGCCCAATGTCACCGACGCCGTCTACATGGGCCCGTGGATGGCCAACACCATCCGCGAGTGCGCAGGCAAGGTCGACATGATGAGCTACTGGTCGTTCTCCGACGTGTTCGACGAACAGGGCGTGGTGAAGAACCCGTTCTACGGCGGCTTCGGCCTGATCGCCGCCGACCGCATCGAGAAGCCCGCCTTCAACGCGTTCGCCATGCTGCACAAGCTGGGCGACGTGCAGCTGCCGCTGAAGACCGACAGCGCCCTGGCGACCAAGCGCAGCGACGGCAGCGTGGTGCTCGCCCTGTGGAACTACACGCCGCCGCTCGGTGACACCGCCGACTACACGCCTGGCGCGCCCACCGGCGCAGCCAAGCATTTCGACGTGGACGTGAAGCATCTCGGCAACGCCGCGCAGGCCACCGTGTGGCGCCTGGACCAGGACCACGGCAACGCCGTCGCGGCGTTCGACAAGATGGGCCGACCCAACACGCCGAGCCGCGAGCAGATCAGGCAGCTGCGCGAGGCGGGCAAGCTTTCCGCGCCGGAGCAGGCCACGTTGAAGAACGGCAAGCTCGGCATCGACGTACCGGCACAGGGCCTGGTGGTGGTCGAGTTGCACTAAGACACCCTTCCCCCCTCCGTAGGAGCGCACCCAGTGCGCGACCGCGGAGGTGGGATGTTGTCGCACGGTCGGATTATCGCGATCCGCGTTCTCCATGCCATGTACGGGAGCGTGGATCGCGCACTGGGTGCGCTCCTACAGGTGGGAACACGCGGTGCAGTGACCTCCGGCAGTGGCACCATTGCCCCGCGTGGCAAATGCTCCAGGCTCCGTCGCACGGAGCGCACTCCATGGCATGGCGCATCTCGCTACTGTTCGCGCTGGCGCTGGCCAGTCCGCTGGCCCTCGCGCAGCGTGCGCCGGTCACGCAGTCGTTCGATCTTCGCGTGCCGTGGGCGCCCGAACCGGTGACGGTCCGGGGCAAGGCGTCCCTGGTCTACGAGCTGCACCTCACCAGTTATGCGAAGGAGCCGCTGCGACTGACGGGCATCGTCGTGGTCGACGACAGCGGCCATCCGCTCGCGACGTTCGAGGGCAAGACACTCGACGCCGTGCTGGGTCGGCCCGACCATCCCGCGGACAAGGACCTCACGCGTCTGCCGCCGGGCGTGGATGCCATCGCCTATCTCTCGCTGCCGTTCGATCCGGCCGCCGGCGCTGCGCCGCGACTGCATCACCGCATCACCTACACGACCGACGCCACCATGGCATCGGTCGCGGCCGTCGAGGGCGGCGCCTTCACGGTGGCATCGGGCGCTCCCCTGGAACTGGGCCCCCCGTTGCGTGGCGGCCCGTGGGTGGCGATCTACAACGCTCAATGGGAACGTGGTCATCGCCGCGTGCTCTATGCCACCAACGGTGCCGTGCATGTACCGGGGCGATTTGCGATCGACTGGATCCGGGTGGGTGCGCAAGGTGGGTTTGCCCATGGCGATGGCGCGAAGCCCGCGCAATGGCTGGGCTATGGCGCCGACGTCCTCGCTGTCGCTGATGCGACCGTGGCTTCAACCGGCGAAGGCATCGGCGAGTCCGCCACGCTTGCCGACCATGCGGCGCAGAAGGTGCCGCTGGAAGACGCCGCGGGCAACTACGTGGCGCTCGACCTCGGCGATGGCCGCTATGCGTTCTACGAACACCTCAGGCCCGGCAGCATCACGGTGAAAGCGGGTCAACGCGTGCAGCGCGGCCAGGTGATCGGGCAACTCGGCTTCACCGGTGAATCCACCGGTCCGCACCTGCATTTCCACGTCGCCGATGCCGCCGCGCCGCTCGCGGCCGAGGGCCTGCCGTATGGCTTCGCGCGCTTGAACGTGATCGGCCACTACGCCGATATCGAGGCATTCGGCCAGGGCAAGGCGTGGCAGCGCGCTTCGCGGCCCGATGGCGAGATCCTCACCGACAGTTTCCCTGCCCCGCTCGACGTGGTGGATTTCCCGGAGAGGGACGCTCGCTGAAGGCGTCAGCCCGAGGCGAGTGCCTTGCGCACAGCGTCCACGAACGCAGGATCGAGTCGTCCGATGGTGGTGGTGCGCGCGATGATGCGCCCGTCGGGATCCAGCAGTATCAGTTCGCTGGAGTGATTGAAGTCGCCGTCGGGCAACTGGCGATATTGCAGGCCGAGTAGTGCCGACAGGGCACGCACGTCCTGCGGCTCGGCACGCGCCAGCGTCCAGCGCGGCGCATCGAGCTGGCGCTTCTGCGCGTACTGGTGAAGAGCCGCCACATTGTCCCGCGCCGGATCGAAACTCACCGCCAGCAGATCCAGCTTGTCGCGCGCCGGCTCATCCACGGCCTTGCGCGTCGCCTTCATGGTGTCCACGATCATCGGGCAGACCATGGTGCAGGACGTATAGAACATCGTCATCAGCTGCACCCGGCCGCGACGAGCGGACAGCATCCAGCTATGCCCATCCTGGTCGGTGAGCCTGGCCCCGAGCTGGTAAATCGAATCGCCGGGCAGCGGTGTCGCCGCCAGCACCGGACCGACGAATAGCAGGCACAACCACGACATCAACTGGCGTTTCATCGGTCCCTCACTCTGGCCGGGCGCAGCGGAAGCCCATGTTGTTGGTGGTGTCGGAGGCCTTGAGTGCGGAGAGCATGGCCACGCGCATCAGGGTGGCGTAGTTCTCCTTCTGCTGCATGTTGACAGCGCCCGCGCCGCAGAAGCGCGCCTTGTCGGCCCCATCCTGCTCACGGCCATCACCACTCACCAGCAACGCGTTGAAGTCGTCCACCCATTCCCACACCAGGCCGTTGAGGTCGCGCACGCCGTGCACGTCCGCTTCGCCGCCCACCATGGGCAGGCCCGTATTCGACGGACGGCTGTACCAGTCCAGCACGCGGTCGCGCCACGCAGGATCGCTGCGGGCATCCGCGCGATGCGCGTCGGCGGCGGCAGCGTATTCCCACTCGTACCAGGTGGGGAGGCGTGCCTGTTCGCTCTCGCAGAACGCCTGGGCCGCGAACCAGCTCACGCGGACCACCGGCTGGCGCGGCAAGGCGTTCGGGCCAAGCGCGTCGGCGCTGGCCCACGGCGACAGGTACTGCTTGTCGGCGAATACCGTGGCCACCTGATCGCGCCGCCATTGGGGGTGTGCGGAGACGAACGCCAGGAACTCGGCGTTCGTCACCGGTTCGGTGCGCAGGCGGAACGGTTTGATCTGAGCGGGCGCGCCCTTGTTGTCGGCCGCGATCACGCTGGCGAAGCTGCCGCCGGGCAAGGGCACGTAGTCCGCCGCCAGCGATGCCGACGCCGCACACATGCCCCATACCAGCCACCACCCACGCATGACCATCGAAACCATCAGTGCCCTGCCGCCGGTGCCGGCGCGGGCTTGGCGCGTACCTTCGCCACCTCTTCCTTGGTGATCTGGCCACCCGGATTGTCCCAGGTGTTGAGCACGAAGGTGAGGATGTTGGCCACCTCGTCGTCGGTGAGCTGGCTCATCGGCGGCATCACCGAGTCATATTCCTTGCCATTGACGGTGACCTTGCCCGTGTGACCCTGCAGCGGAATGGCGATCAGCTCGTCCTTGCTCAGCTTGGCCAGGAAATCTGACTTCGCCAGCGGCGGGAACACGCCTTCCAGGCCTTCGCCATTGGCCTGGTGGCAGACCGAGCAGGTACCGGTGAACAGCTGCTTGCCCGCGGCGATCTGCTCGTCCTTGCTCAGCGTGCCGCTGGCATGCGCCGCCGCGGCGGTCGCCACGGCCTGCAGGTTCGGTTCGGCGCGATCACCCAGGTACACCGCATCCACTTCCTTGCCCGAATAGATCGCCTTGTTCTCCGGACCCTCCACCTTGAGGATGCCCATCGCGCCCTTGTTGAAGGCCCGCAGGATCGAGTGGTCGACCAGCACGTAGCTGCCCGGCACGTCGACATGGAACTCGCCCATCATCGCGCCGCCGGCGGGGATCAGCGTGGTCTGCACGTTTTCCTGCGCGTGCTTGCCGCCTTCGTAGTAGACCTTGTCGAAGATCTCGCCGATCACGTGGAAGCTCGACACCAGGTTCGGGCCACCGTTGCCCACGAACAGGCGCACGGTCTCGCCGACCTTGGCGTTCAGCGCGTGGTCGCCGGTAAGAGCGCCTTCGTGGCCATTGAACAGCACGTAGGTCGGCCGCTCGTCGATCGCCTTGTCCATGTCGAACGGCTGGTGGCCCTTCTCGCGATACTTGCCCGTGGTGTAGAAGTCGCCCTGCATCACGTAGTACTCGTGGTCCACCTTCGGCATGCCTTCCGGCGGCTCGACCAGGATCAGGCCGTACATGCCGTTGGCGATGTGCATGCCCACCGGCGCCGTCGCGCAGTGGTAGACGAAGATGCCGGCGTTGAGCGCCTTGAAGGTGAACTGGCTCTCGTGGCCCGGTGCCGTGAAGCTGGACGCCGCACCGCCGCCCGGGCCGGTGACGCCGTGCAGGTCGATGTTGTGCGGCATCTTGCTGTCCGGCGAGTTCTTCAGGTGGAACTCGACCGTGTCGCCCTGGCGCACGCGGATGAAGCTGCCGGGCACGGTGCCGCCGAAGGTCCAGTAGGTGTAGGTGACACCTTCGGAGATGGGCATCTCCTTTTCGATCACTTCGAGTTCCACGATCACCTTGGCCGGGTGGTCGCGATGGATCGGTGGCGGCACGTTCGGCGGCACGCCGAGCTCCGCGTGGATGGGGTCGCCCTGCGGCGGGCCGAAATCGCCCGGTACCGCCGACGACGCCGCGTGTTCGGCGGGCGCGGGGGCGGTGTTGCTCGCGGTGGTGTCGCTGGCGGGCTTGCCGGAGCAGGCCGCCAGGGCCAGCACGCAGCCGGCCATCAGCAAGGTCTTCAACTGCTGCTTCATCGTGAGGCTCCCCTTTGGATTCCCGTCACGCGGCCCGGCGTGTTCACCCCTCGGCGATGCCGGCCGCGGGAACGCAGTGAATGGAAATACGCGAAACCTTGCGCCCGCTGGCGTGAGCGACCCGTCAACAAGGCCCGCCCACAAATACGGCCTCTCGGTGTCGGCCGTATTACCAGTTCCAGCGGAAGCCCACCTTGCCGTCCCAGGCGTGGAAGCCGCGACTGGAGAAGCCCTTCTGGTAGCCAAGGTTGGCATAGAACGAGGTGTTCTTGTCCAGCTCCCAGGTCAGGCCGCCGTTGAGCTGCCACCACGAGCCCCTGATGCTTCCGTCGAAAGGCACGAAGCCCTCGGCCGAGGAGAACGAGGTGGTGGGTTGGCCCTTGAACTCCTTCCACAGGTTGAAGCGCAGCCAGCCGGTGAACAGGCGCGGGCTTCCGTCGGCCGCGGGCTCCTGGGTCCAGGTGTTGGCCCAGCGCAGTCCCGCGCGACCCACCAGGGAGGTGATGTTGCTGAAGCGCACGGTCGCGGCCGCATCGCTGGACTGGCCGCTGTTGAAGCGCTGGTAGATGACCTGCGCCTGCGGCTCCCACACCTGCGACTCGTCGTGGAAGGGATAGCCGCCTTCCAGCGAGGCGGCCCAGCCGAAGTCGTTGTGGTGCAGCTCCAGGCCTTCATCGGACTTGCCGCTGTACTTCGACCACGTTCCCTGCCACACGGCGTCGAGGTACTGGCCCTCGGTCCAGAAGTGCGTCCAGTACAAGCCGAGCGACTGGCCTTTCACGATGTCGTCGCCGGCGTTGCTGCCGTCATAGTTGGTCACGTCGCTGCGGATGCGCCCGGTGCCGAGATACAGGCCGGCATGATCGCGCTGCTGGTTCTCGTGTTCCTCGGCAAACACATCCATGCCGGCCTGGAGCGCCATGATGTTGTAGTCGTATTGCGGACTGCCGTTGTAGATGCCCTGGGAAGCACCACGCACGTTGCCGTCCTCGCCGATCACGCGCACCCACAGCGCGTTGAGGTAGTTGTCCTCGCGCAGGTCGGTGCGATGGCGCAGCTGCTCTTCCTCGCCCGCCCGCTCGTGCAGGTTGCCCAGCGTGGCCCAGCCGTAGCGCAGGGCCATCGCGGGCAGTGCGGTGTAGAGCGAGACTTCAGGGCGATAGTTCGGGATGCCTTCCGGCGCGGTCGGTGACTCGGGCTCGACCGGGCCCGGTACCGGAGGTGGCGCGGGCGGGTCGGCGGGATCGGGCGTGGGCGGCGCCGGAGGTGGTGGCGCGGGTGGCGCCGGGGGCGCCGGGGGCGTCGGGCAATCCGGGTGACTGGCCACCGTGCCGCAATCCCGGGTCGAACGCAGGAACCAGTAGTCCTCCGTACCCGCCGAAATGCCGCCGCGGGCCAGGGTGTACTCGTAGGGACCCGCCACCACCGGACCGGCAAGGCTGAATACGCCGGGGTCCGTGGTGCCACCCGCGGCGACCTCGACGACGGGAATGCCATTGCCCGTGGTCAACGCGCCGGTTCCCCCGGTATTGGTGACCGCGATCAGGCTGCGGCCGGTGGCGGTACCGCCATTGATGACGAGCCGGTCGGTCGGCGAGCTGTCGTCGCCCAGCAGGGTATGGATGCCCAGCGTCCCGCCCGCGCCCACGTACGAGCCGACGTACAACTGCTTGTACGCATCGGGCGGCGCGAACTGCACCATGCCTGCGTTGGTGAGTGTCCGGTAGACGATCGAATCGTCGACGACGGTCCAGTTGCTCGTGGCATCCACGTTGACGTTGGTCACGTAGAACGCCTCGCCCACCCAGCTCGAATGATTGGCCAGCGAGATGTCGGCAAGGTTGGCGGCGCTGGCCTGTGCAAGACCGCTCAGCGTGCTGTCGTCCGCGTTGAGCTTGACGTAGGTGGCCTGGGGCCCGCTGGACGTGCCCGCATACAGCAGGCCCGTGGTGCCCGCGATGCTGCTGCCCGAACCGGCATTGAGTTCAAGCGGCCCGTAACCGAGCACCGCCCAGTAATCCGCCTGCACGCTGCTGCCGCTCAGGGTAATCACGTTCTGCTGGCCAGCCGACACATTGCTCGAGCTGATCGCGCGCGTGGTGGCTCCGCTGGCCTTCACCTGCGTGCCGGACAAGCTGATGAAGGGCACGATGCTGCGCGTGCCGTAGTTGCGCAGCCTGACGGCCGTGCCGTCGGTGGCGGTGATCGTCGTCGGTGAGGTGCCGGCACTCGTGCTGATTTGTCCACCATCGTCGGCATACAGGCCGTACGAACCGCTGCCGGTATTGCTGAGATGTACGCCCGTCAGATTGACCACGGCAGGCAGGTAGGTGTTGCCTCCCTTGGCCATGGTGGACGACCAGGCATAGGCGCCCGTGCTGCCCGCGGCGCTGGCCGTGACGGTGGTACCCGAAGCGGCGATCTGGCCGCCGTCCGATCGCAGGCCCGCGTTGGTGGTCGCCCCGGTCACGCTGAAGATCGGACCCGACGAACCGTAGACCGGGTTGATCATGGAGCCGTTGGAAAGCGTGTAGAACGCCGCGTTGCTGGTCGAGGCGATGGTGATGCTGCCGTTGGTGAGTGCCGCGCTGGACCCGTTGCGGACCCAGACACCCATGGCTGCGTTCTGCCCATCGATGGTCAGGTTGCCCAGGGACACGCCGCCACCGTTGATGACGATCACGCCCGCCGAGGCGCTCTTGCCGGCCCCGGCGGTGGTGTTGAAGTGCAGGGTCAACCCGTCGCGCATGGCGCCGACGGGCACCTGCGTGTTGTCGATGGTCACGCCGTCGGCGCCCGTGTCGGCGACGGCGGCGAAGGTCAGCACCTGGTTGGCCGGCAGCTGCACCACGCCGCCGTTGTACATGTACACACCCAGCGCACCCGGGGAGTTCATGTTGATCGTCATGGGCGCGGTGACCGACAACGTGCTCCGCAGGCTGGAATCGGTGGGGTCGGTACCGATCGCACCCAGGCCCACGGAATTGATGGTGCCGCCATTGGCGGTGATCGACGAGTTGCCGGCTATCGTGAGGTTCGCTCCGGCCTGCGCCACGGCGCCGCGCGCCGGCCCTCCGGTGAGATTGATCTGCACGCCCGTCGCGTTGATGGTCGCACCCTGGCCATAGGCCGCGAGCCCTGCGCCGCTACCGGTGTTGATGATCGCTCCCTGGTGGATGGCGATGGTCGATGGTGCGCGCTGCAGGTTGGAGTTGGCGAGGAACGCCAGGCCACTGCCGGTGGTTACGGTGAGGCCGGCATACGGTACGTTGACCGTGCCCTGTCCATCGGAGATCCCCGTGCCGCTGGTTGTCGTGAGACTGATCGGGCCATCGGTGGTGTCGAACACCAGCTGCCCGGCACCGTTGACGCTGGCACCGGTTGAAGTGCCCGTCGAGATGCTGGTGTTGCCCACCACGGTGACCGGGGTGTTGGCGGCCGTTGCAGTCACCGTGGTCGAGACGTTGCCGGGACCTACCGTGCTTTGCGCATGGCTGGACCAGGGCGCGAGCACCGCCAGTAGCGCCAGGCCGCTTCCCGCCATCGTGTGCCTGTGGCGATCGGCCATCCATCGGGCGATTGCCTCCGTGAGCGGACGACGCCGTTGGAAGTGCCGCTTTCCCTGGATCGACAAGGTCGTCATGACCGCCCGTTCCGCGTGACGCTTATCCATAGCCATGCTCCCTCGGGCACGCGATGCGCACGGGCATGCGTGTCGGATGCGGTTCTGACACGAAGGCAGATGATTGGACGTCTGCGGTTGGGGCGGCAACCGCATTACTACTTAGACACGCGTGGGTAAAACAACGAGATGCAGATCCACCGCCCCAGCGCCGGCGCAATCGATCGCCGAACTTACTCGCCACCCCCATCGCGGTACCGTTGATGGCGCATCAAGGCCGCGTGAACGCCAGCGCGTCCCGATGTACTGCACGTGCAAAAAACAAAGGGCGCCGCAGCGCCCTTTGTCCTCACACGCACCGGGATGTCGCGATCAGAGCGCGTAGTACATCTGGAATTCCAGCGGATGCGTGCTGGCGCGGTAGCGGGTCACTTCCTGCATCTTCAGCGCGATGTACGCATCGATGAAGTCGTCGTTGAACACGCCGCCAGCCTTCAGGAAGTCGCGGTCCTTGTCGAGCGCGTTGAGCGCTTCGTCCAGGCTCGCGCACACCTGCGGGATCTTCTTCTCTTCTTCCGGCGGCAGGTCGTACAGATCCTTGTCGGCCGGTGCACCCGGGTCGATCTTGTTGATGATGCCGTCGAGGCCGGCCATCATCAGCGCAGTGAACACGAGGTAGCCCGAGTTCATCGGATCGGGGAAGCGCACTTCGATGCGGCGGCCCTTCGGGCTCGACACGTACGGAATGCGGCAGCTGGCGGAACGGTTGCGGGCCGAGTAGGCCAGCATCACCGGCGCTTCGAAGCCCGGCACCAGGCGCTTGTAGCTGTTGGTGGTGGAGTTGGCGAACGCGTTGATGGCCTTGGCGTGCTTGAAGATGCCGCCGATGTACCACAGCGCCGTCTGCGACAGGCCGCCGTACAGGTCACCCGCGAACAGGTTGTTGCCATCCTTCGACAGGGACTGGTGCACGTGCATGCCGCTGCCGTTGTCGCCGACGATCGGCTTGGGCATGAAGGTGACGGTCTTGCCGTTCTGGTGGGCGACGTTCTTGATGACGTACTTCATGGTCATCAGTTCGTCGGCCTTCTGCACCAGCGTGTTGAACTTCACGCCGATCTCGCACTGGCCGGCATTGGCCACTTCGTGGTGATGCACTTCCACCACCTGGCCCAGCGACTCCAGCACCTTGCACATGTCGGCGCGCAGGTCGCCCAGCGAGTCGACCGGGCTGACCGGGAAGTAGCCGCCCTTCACGCCCGGACGGTGGCCGGTGTTGTTGTCTTCGTACTTGTAGCGCGAGCTCCACGCGGCTTCTTCGGAGCCGATCTCGTAGAACACGCGGCCCATGTCGTTCTGCCAGCGCACCGAGTCGAAGATGAAGAACTCCGGCTCCGGACCGAAGAAGGCGGTGTCGGCGATGCCGGTCGACTTCAGGAACGCCTCGCCACGCTTGGCGATGGAGCGCGGGTCACGGCCGTAGGCCTGCATGGTGGACGGCTCGAGCACGTCGCAATGCAGGACCATCTGGGTGTGGGCGCTGAACGGGTCGATGTAGGCGGTGGCCGGATCCGGCATCAGCACCATGTCGGACTCGTTGATGCCCTTCCAGCCGGCGATCGACGAACCGTCGAACATCTTGCCGTCCTCGAAGGTGCCCTCGTCGATGGCGTGGGCCGGGAACGTCACGTGGTGGTGCTTGCCGAGCATGTCGGCGAAGCGGAGATCGACGAACTCGACCTCGTGTTCCTGGATCAGATCGAGCACTTTCTGGACGGCGGACGACATGGACAACCTCGGTGGGCAAAAGGTGTGGAAACGACTGCCATTGAGCAAGGCCCGTGCCAAGCCAATGGAACCTTATGGATCAAGCAATTACACCCGCACCCGGATCATGGAGTGATCCGATTGCACTCGGATGACGCATCAATATGCACCATATTGGTGCTTTCTGAAACCATGATCGAGCGTGCCCGCAGGCGGGGCGTGCGCCATGTCAGACATCAGGACAGCTTTTCATGCCCCGACCGAACCCAGCGCAAACGCAAAATCGCGCGACCCATCGAAGTGCCCGAAAACGCCACAGGGTTCGCTTAAGCTATTCCGCTTTGCGCCGGCATGGAACCCGGCCAGCCGACCATGGGAGTTTTCGTGAGCGATCTGATCAACGTCATCCTGCTTGGCATCATCGAAGGCATTACCGAATTCCTGCCCATCTCCAGCACGGGACACCTGCTGATCGCCGAGAAATTCGGCCTCGGCGCGCGTTCGGACCTGTTCAACGTGGGCATCCAGGCGGGCGCGATCCTCGCGGTCACCTTCATCTACTGGAACCGCATCTGGCAGCTCTTCACGCAGTGGCGTGATCCGGCCAACCGCAGCTACCTGGCCAAGCTGATCGTGGCGTTCCTGATCACGGCGGTACTGGGCTTCATCGCCGTGAAGATGGGCTTCAAGCTGCCCGAGGCGATCACGCCGGTGGCGTGGGCGCTGGTGATCGGCGGCGTGTGGATGCTCGCGGCCGAACGCCTGGCCGCGCGCCAGCCGGACCGCACCGAGGTGACCTGGCGCGTGGCGATCCTGGTCGGCTTCGCGCAGATGGTCGCCGGCATCTTCCCGGGCACCTCGCGCTCGGCGGCCACCATCTTCACGGCGATGCTGTTTGGCACCAGCAACCGTGCCGCGGCGACTGAGTTCGCGTTCCTGGTGGGTATTCCCACGATGTATGCGGCCACCGGCTACGAACTGTTGAAGGTGCTGAAGGAAGGCGGCGTGCACGAAGACTGGACGGCCTTCGGCGTGGGCTTCCTGGTGTCGGCCGTGGTCGCCTTCGTCGCGGTGAAGTGGCTGCTCGGCTACATCCGCGGGCATCGGTTCACGCCGTTTGCGATTTATCGCATCGTGCTGGGCATTGCGTTGTTGCTGCTGGTGCCGGCGGGGGCCTGACGGGTGTAGACGGCGCGATGCTCCAGAGCGGGCATCGTGCGCCTCATGGCGCTGGGCACTGATTCGAATCGGACGAATCTCATATCCGGACACGATGGGGCCGCCTAGGATGGCGGCCTCTCTTTCTCGATAACGAACGTGCTCCTCGCGCTGTAGGCCTCCGCGACTTCCGATACCTGGAGTCGCCATAAGAGAGCACGAGGGCGCGTTCGCAGATAACGCACATGAATCGTTTGCTCAATGAGCTGTCCAGCGCCTTGAGGGATTTCGCCTGGGCCCTGTGGCAAGGCTCCAAGGATGGATTGCGACTGCGCGTACTTCCACGCTCAGCCCTCATCAGCATCGTCGCGACAGGCCTGACCCTTTGGCTGTTCTTCTGGCATTGGCCGGCAGCTTCCCATCTGCTGGCCGTATTCGTGCCCAAGTATCTCGTTCGGCTGCTTGGCGGCGCAGGCAAGCGCCCGCCATGGCCTGCGACGGGCGCCTCCGCTTACGATGGCGGCCCCCTTGTCTTTGACATGGTCGGCAGCGCGAGGTCCATGGCTGCCTCTGTTGAACACCTGGCATCCTCTCTACACGGAGCAGCCCACGTGCTACTGGCCATGGCCGTGGCGGTAGTGTGCAGCTTCATCGCATGTTGGATGTTCCTGCTCTTCTGCGGCATCCGATTCAGCCTGCTACCTCGCGCCGGCATGGCCGAGGCGGATTTTCCAGTACCCAGCCATGGCCACGCGCGCCACGGGTCCTGGCTAAGCTCTGCATGGCGCAGGATCCGCTTGCCACTGATTTTCTACGTCCTGTGCCAGCTGGTATTTGTGCTTGCCTGTCAGATACCCCATGCGTCGGCTTTATGGCTGCTGCTGATCGCCTACTTCTTCGCCCGCACGGTCATCGAGACCATCCTTAGTCCCATCACTACCCGTGCCGAGATCGACGCTGTGGTTCGCCAACTTCGCCTGAGCGCACTTTTGCTCGGCAGCCTCACGATGATCCTGATGCTGATACCGGTGGTGAACCTCTGGGTACCTGGCATGTTCTGCTGCGCGATGGCACGCCTGTCGTTGCGCGCCTGGCACGGCCGGAACAGCGCGAAGCCTCGCCCCGCGGTACAAGCAGTTGCATCGGATGCACAGCCACCGCGCTGACAGCGCGCGACCGCCGGCGGCCCAGCATGACCGCGGATACCTTGAGCGTTGGAAATGTGTCAGGCGCTCAGTCGATCCGGCACCGCGGCCACCGCCACCTTCTTGTGCTTCCCCGGCTCATTGGTCTGCTCAAACACTTCCCGCACCCATTCGATGAAGGCCTGCACGCGCGCCGACAGGTGTTTCTTCTGCGGGTAGACGATCCACACCGGCTTGCCGGTGGAGATGGTGTCCGTCATCACCAGTTCGAGCTTGCCGAAGTCCAGCATGCAGGAGGCGATGACATGCGGTGCCTGGGTGATGCCGAGACCCGATACCACCGCCTGGATCACCGATTCCGCATCGTTGATCAGGATGTGGGCGTCGATGTCCACGCCGACCTGCCCGCTCGGCGTATCGAACTGCCATTGCCGCGGCCGGCCATTGGGCTGCACATAGTTGATGCAGCGGTGGTTTTTAAGGTCGTCGAGGCTTTGTGGAGCGCCGTAACGGGCCAGGTACTCCGGCGAGGCGATGATCACGTTGCGCAGGTAGCCGATCTTGCGGGCGATCAGGCTGGAATCCTCCAGCGGACCCACGCGGACGGCGCAATCGATGCCCTCCTCGTTGAGGTCGTAGGGGTAGTCGCACATCGAGAGCTCCAGCCGGATATCCGGGTAGCGCTGCTCGAATTCGGCCAGCCTGGGGATGATCACGGTGCGGCCGACAGAGGCCGGCACACCGATGCGCAACTTGCCGGTCGGCTTGCGCGCCGCGTACCCCAGCGCTTCGGTCGCCTCGGCCAGATCGGCAAGAATTTCCTTGCAACGTGCGTGGAATGAGGCCCCATCGTCGGTCAAACGCAACGAACGCGTTGACCTGTAGAGCAACCGGGCGCCCAGGCTTTCCTCCAGTCGGGACACGGCGCGGCTGACGCCAGACGGCGTCATGCCCAGCTGGGCGGCGGCGGCGGCGAAGCTCTTGGCCTCGACCACGCGGACAAACGCGGAGATTGCGGCAAAGTCTTCCATAAGCTCGATTCTCTACCTATTCGTGACTGGGAGTCACTATTGCATTGCACAAGGAGGTATTTATTGAACCGTATCGTATACCTATTCTTCCGGCCCTGCTCACCGGCCACCCCCGATGCCGGTGAGATCCATATGGGAGCCCGAAATGAAAAAACGATGGATCCTCGCCATTCTCGCGCTGGCCGTGGTGGGCGGCAGCTGGGCCGTCATCGGCCATAGCGGCGACACGCACGCCCAGGCCGGCCCGCCGCCGGCACCCGCCGTCACCGTGGCCCAGGTGCTGGTGCGCCCGGTCGACGACGCCGATGAATTCACCGGCCGCCTGCAGGCGGTCGACACCATCCAGATCCGCCCCCGCGTCAGCGGCTACGTGGATTCGGTGCACTTCAAGGAAGGCGCGGTGGTCCGCAAGGGCGACCTGCTGTTCCGCATCGACCCGCGTCCCTACCAGGCCGAAGTGGATCGCCTGTCCGCCAATCTCAGCCAGGCCAAGGCCGAACAGGCACTGGCACAGGCCAACGCCGAACGCGCCGGCCGCCTGCTCGAGCAGCATGCCATCGCCAAGGAAGAGGCCGACCGCCAGGTGACCGCCTCGCAGAGCGCCAAGGCCCAGGTGGCCTCGACCGGCGCCGCGCTCGATGCCGCCCGCCTCAATCTCGGCTTCACCGAGGTGCGCGCACCGATCGACGGCCGTGTGAGCAACGCGCTAGTGACGCCGGGCAACCTGGTCACCAGCAACGACGTGCTGACCAGCGTGGTGAGCGTGGACCCGATCTACGCCTACTTCGATGTCGACGAGCACAGCTTCCTCAAGTTCGACCGTCTTCGGCGCGCCCACAACGGCACGCTGCAGGTGGCCATGGCCCTCGCCGACGAAAATGGCTTCCCGCATGCCGGCCGCGTCGACTTCGTCGACAACCAGCTGCGCGCCGGCAGCGGCACCATCCGCTTGCGCGCCGTGTTCGACAACGCCGACGCCAGCTACACGCCCGGCCTTTACGTTCGCGTGCAACTGCGCAGCGACAGCCGCCAGCCACGCGCCCTGGTCGATGACCGCGCCGTGGGTTCCGACCTGGGCAACAAGTTCGTCTACGTCGTGGACAAGGACCGCAAGGTGGAATACCGCCGCGTGGTCACCGGCCCGCTACTGGACGGCCTCCGTGTGGTTACCGAGGGTCTGGACGCCAAGGACGCCGTGATCGTCAACGGCATCCAGCACGTGCGCCCCGGTGTGGAAGTGAACGCGAGCAAGGTCGCGATGGAATCGCGCAGCCTCGATCCGAACAAGCAGCTCGCGATGGCGGGCAGCAGCTCGGGCAAGAACGCGGCGCAGAAACAGTAAATGTTTTTTTGATCGTCAATCCTGCGCAGGCAGGACTCCGGTGACTCTCCACTGCCGAGCGAAAAGTCACCGGATCCCTGCTTGACCAGCCTACGGCTGTTGAAAAGCGCCTCGCAGGGATGACGAGCTAGAAAAGAGACCGCAAGCAAGTGACGCACGCCCTCTCCCGTGGTGGAGAGGGCCAGGGAGCCTTTGTCCTCGCATAACGCGAACAAGGCTCCCCAAGTCCCCGCCTCGCGCGGGAATGGTGCCTAGAGCAACCAGGACCAATGCAATGAAGATCGCCCAATACTTCGTGGACAGGCCGATTCTGGCCGGCGTCCTCTCCGTACTGATCGTCATCGCGGGCAGCATCGCGCTGTTCAAGCTGCCGATCAGCGAATACCCCGAAGTGGTGCCGCCGACCGTGGTGGTACGTGCTTCCTATCCCGGCGCCAACCCCAAGGTGATCGCCGAAACCGTCGCCACGCCCCTGGAAGAACAGATCAACGGCGTGGAAGGCATGCTCTACACCAGCTCGCAGTCCACCAGCGACGGCGCGATGACGCTGACCGTCACCTTCGCGCTGGGCACGGACCTGGACAACGCACAGGTGCAGGTGCAGAACCGCGTGTCGCAGGCACTGCCGCGCCTGCCTGAAGAAGTGCAGCGCCTGGGCGTCACCACGCAGAAGAGCTCGCCCGACCTCACCATGGTGGTGCACCTGATCTCGCCGGACCAGCGCTACGACATGCTGTACCTGTCGAACTATGCGCGCCTGCACATAAAGGACCAGCTCGCCCGCCTCAACGGCGTGGGCGACGTGCAGATCTTCGGCGCCGGCGAATACAGCATGCGCGTGTGGCTCGACCCGCAGCGCCTGGCCTCGCGCCAGCTCACCACGGGTGACGTGGTGCACGCGATCCAGGAGCAGAACATCACGGTGGCGGCCGGTGCGCTGAATGCGCCGCCGGGCCCGACCAACTCCGCGTTCCAGCTCAACATCAATACGCAGGGCCGCCTGATCACCGAGGAGGACTTCCTCAACATCATCGTGCGCAAGGATGCCGACGGTTCGTTCACCCACCTCCACGACGTGGCCCGCGTGGAACTGGGTTCCAACAGCTACGCCCTGCGCAGCCTGCTCAACAACCAGCCGGCCGTGGCGCTGCCGATCTTCCAGCGCCCGGGCTCCAACGCCATCCAGATCTCCGACGAAGTCCGCGCCATGATGGCGGACCTGAAGAAGGACTTCCCGCAGGGCGTGGACTACCAGATCGTCTACGACCCGACCGTGTTCGTGCGCGGTTCGATCGAGGCGGTGGTGCATACGCTGTTCGAAGCCATCGCCCTCGTGGTGCTGGTGGTGATCCTGTTCCTGCAGACCTGGCGTGCGTCGATCATCCCGCTGGTCGCGGTGCCGGTGTCGCTGATCGGTACGTTCGCCGTGATGTTGATGGCGGGCTTCTCGCTCAACGCGCTGTCGCTGTTCGGCCTGGTGCTGGCCATCGGCATCGTGGTGGATGACGCCATCGTGGTGGTGGAGAACGTCGAGCGTCATATCGAACACGGCTTGTCGCCGAAGGAGGCGACACGCAAGGCAATGACCGAAGTGACCGGGCCCATCGTGGCCACGGCGCTGGTGCTGTGCGCGGTGTTCGTGCCGGCTGCGTTCATCAGCGGCCTGACCGGCCAGTTCTATCGCCAGTTCGCGCTGACCATCGCCATCTCCACGGTGATCTCGGCGTTCAACTCGCTGACCCTGAGCCCCGCACTCGCTGCCCTGCTGCTGAAGGACCGCGACGCACCGAAGGACAAGCTCAGCATCTGGATCGACCGCGGCTTCGGCTGGTTGTTCCGCCCGTTCAACCGCCTGTTCGTGAGCAGTGCGAACCGTTACGTGGGTGGCGTGAAGCGCATCCTGCGCTCGGGTTCCATCGCCCTGGTCATCTACGGTGGCCTGGTGCTGCTGGGACTGTTCGGCTTCGCCCACGTCCCGACCGGCTTCGTGCCGCCGCAGGACAAGCAGTACCTGGTGTCGTTCGCGCAGCTGCCGGATGCCGCCTCGCTGGACCGTTCGGAAGACGTCATCCGCCGCATGAGCGATATCGCGCTCAAGCAACCGGGCGTGGAAAGCGCCGTGGCGTTCCCCGGCCTGTCGATCAACGGCTTCACCAACAGCACCAACTCCGGCATCGTGTTCGTGACGCTCAAGCCGTTCGAGGAACGTCGCGATGCGTCGCTGTCGGCCGGTGCGATCACGGCGGCGCTGCAGCAGAAGTACGCGGCGATCCAGGATGCGTACATCGCCATCTTCCCGCCCCCGCCGGTGAATGGCCTCGGCACGATCGGCGGTTTCCGCCTGCAGGTGGAGGATCGTTCCGACGCCGGCTTCGAGGAGCTGTACAAGCAGACGCAGAACCTGATCGTTGCAAGCACCAAGGTGCCGACGCTGGCAGGCCTGTTCTCCAGCTACCAGGTGAGCGTGCCGCAGATCGACGCGGACGTGGATCGTGAGAAGGCGAAAGCCGAAGGCGTGGACCTGGCCGATGTGTACCAGACCATGCAGGCCTACCTCGGCTCGCTCTACGTGAACGACTTCAACCGCTTCGGCCGCACCTACCAGGTGAACGTGTCCGCCGAGCCGGGCTTCCGCCACGAGCCGAAGGACATCCTGGGCCTGAAGACGCGCAGCGCGTCCGGCGAAATGATTCCGCTGGGTTCGTTCCTCACCGTGAAGCAGACCGTCGGTCCGGATCGCGTGCAGCACTACAACGGCTATCCGACGGCGGAGATCAACGGCGGGCCGGCACCGGGCTTCAGCAGTGGCCAGGCGCAGGCGGCAATCGAGAAGCTTGCCAAGGACAACCTGCCCAACGGCATGACGTTCGAGTGGACCGAGCTGACCTACCAGCAGATCCTCGCCGGCAATACCGCGGTACTGGTGTTCCCGTTGTGCGTGCTGCTGGTGTTCCTGGTGCTGGCCTCGCTGTATGAAAGCCTGCTGCTGCCGCTCGCGGTGATCCTGATCGTGCCGATGGTGCTGCTGTCCGCCATCTCGGGCGTGTGGCTCTCCGGTGGCGACAACAACATCTTCACCCAGATCGGCCTGATCGTGCTGGTAGGCCTGGCGTGCAAGAACGCGATCCTGATCGTGGAATTCGCCCGCGAGGCGCAGATCCTGGAAGGCATGGACCGCGTGCAGGCCGTGCTGGAAGCCGCCCGCCTGCGACTGCGCCCGATCCTGATGACCTCGTTCGCTTTCATCATGGGCGTGGTGCCGCTGGTGACCTCGCACGGTGCCGGTGCCGAGATGCGCCATGCGATGGGCGTGGCGGTGTTCGCCGGCATGCTGGGCGTCACCTTCTTCGGCCTGATCTTTACTCCGCTGTTCTACGTGCTGGTGCGCGGCTGGGGCGAACGCATGAGCGAACGCCGCCGCGCCCGCAAGGCTGCGCGTCTCGCGCAGGCCGGCAACCTCATCGAGGAGCATTGATATGTCTTCTTTAAAGAACCTAGTCGCCGCACTTCTCCCTCTCCCCTCCGGGCGACGCGAAGCTAGTCCCGTGGGAGAGAGGGCCGGGGTGAGGGGCCAATCCAGCCGTACGCTTTCTTCCGGCGTTGGCTTCATGGACGCCGCCGCTACAGATGCATCCTGCGCCGCCTGCGAACCGCGTTCCCACCGTGGCATGGCCAAGAAGGCCACCGCCATTGCCGCCGCCATCATTCTCTCGGGCTGCGTCAGCGTCGGTCCCGACTATCACGCGCCGCAGGAGCAGCCTGCGGTCGTGCAGGGCATCAACGCCACGCAGGAATCGACCGCGAACTTCCAGGCCGACTGGTGGAAGCAGTTCAACGATCCCACGCTCGATGCGCTGATCCAGCGTGCGGCCGCCAACGCCCCGGACCTGAAGATCGCCTACGCCCATCTGCGTGAATCACGCGCGTTGTTGGGTGTGGCCAAATCGCAGCAGATCCCTGACGTCGAAACCGTTGCCAACTACTCGCGCAGCCGCGGGCAGCAGCCCGGTTTCACGGACCAGCGCACCACCGTCACCAGCTACCAGGCCGGTTTCGATGCCAGCTGGGAGATCGACCTGTTCGGCGGCGTACGCCGCTCGGTGGAAGCGGCGCGTGCGGATGCGGGCGCCAGCGAAGCGTCGCTGCAGGATGCCCAGGTGACGCTGTTCGCCGAAGTCGCGCGCTACTACTTCGACCTGCGCGGTGCGCAGCTGCGCATCGATGTGGCCAACCGCGACATCGAGAACCAGCGCCAGTCGCTGAAGCTGATCCGCGCCCGCCTGGATGCCGGCACCGGCTCGGAGCAGGACGTGGCCAGCGCCAGCGCCCGCTTGGCCGCGGTGGAAGCCCAGCTGCCCTCGCTGCAGACGCTGGCGCAGAACGACAGCGCGCGGCTCGCCGTGTTGCTGGGCGAGCGCCCGGGTGAACTCGACGTCGACCTGTCGCCGAAGACCTTCAAGCCCATCGACGTCGCGCTCGCCATCGGCAATGCCGGCGACGTGCTGCAACGCCGACCCGACGTGCGCGTGGCCGAGCGCGAGCTCGCCGCGAGCAATGCACGCATCGGCGTGGCCAAGGCCGACTACTACCCGCACATCTCGCTGGGCGGTTTCCTCGGCTTCCTGTCCGGCCGCAGCAACGACTTCGGTGGTGCGGCCTCGCGGGCATGGTCGATCGCGCCAAGCATCACCTGGTCGGGCCTCAACGTGCAGCGCGTGCGCTCCAACGTGAACGCCAGCGAGGCACGCAATGACGCCGCGCTCGCCAACTACCAGCGCACCGTGCTGCAGGCACTCGAAGACGTGGACAACGCCATCGTCGGCTACAACCTGCAACGCGAGCGCGTGCTGAAGCTGGAAGAACAGGTGACGCAGAGCCGTCACGCTGCCGACCTCGCGCGCATCCGCTACAACGAAGGCGCCGCCGACTTCCTGCAACTGCTGGATGCCGAGCGTACCCAGCTCGCGGCGGAAGATTCGCTGGCCGATGCACAGGCTTCGATCAACCTGCGTGCCGTATCCGTGTACAAGGCGCTGGGCGGTGGCTGGCAGGCGTGCGGCAGCGAGCGCTGCGACCAGCTGGCCGCGACGCCATGAACGCGGTGACGTTTCCGGGGAGGCCGCGTCGCCGCATGGGGGCGGCCGAACCGGAGCCGTCGCAGCGCATTGCGCTGGTAAGCGGCGCCAACCGCGGCCTGGGCTACGAGGTGTCCCGGCAGCTCGCGGCACAGGGCGTTACCGTGTTGCTGGGCGCGCGCAAGCCACTGCTCGGCGAGAAGGCCGCACGGCAGCTGCGGCGTGAAGGCGGCACGGTGATTCCGGTGAGGCTCGATGTGACCTCGATACAGGATGTCCGCGAGCTCGTCGCACGCATCGACGGCGAGTACGGCCGGCTCGACATCCTCGTCAACAACGCCGGCGCGTACTTCGATATCGACGACGATCCCTCGTCGGTGAATGTGGATCTCGTGCGACAGGCACTCGAGACCAACCTGATCGGCGCATGGCAACTCACCGAGGCCATGCTGCCGCTGATGCAGCGCCACGGTTATGGCCGCATCGTCAACGTCTCCAGCGGTTGCGGCGCCATCGACAGCGAAGGCAGTGCATGCCCCGCCTATCGCGTCTCCAAGGCCGCACTCAACAGCCACACGCGCATGCTCGCCACGGAACTGGCGGGCAGCGGCATCCTGGTGAACGCGGTGTGCCCGGGCTGGGTCGCCACCGACATGGGTGGCCACGGTGGGCGCCCGGTGGCTGAAGGTGCCGCCGGCATCGTGTGGGCCGCGATGCTCCCCTCGCGGCCCGCCATCCATGGCGGCTTCTTCCGTGATCGCCAACGCATCGACTGGTGAGCCATCTGCAACGCGTGGCGCGCGTCGCATACGCCTGACGCCGCTGGCCCACGCCGACATGCCGCTCGTGGACACCAACGCGCCGCTTGTCACAGAAGCGGCGACGTGAGCCATGCCGTGTCCTAGCTTGATGCGCTGCCCGCTTTCGCCGCGCATCACCAGGAGACAACACCATGTGGCAACAGATGATCTGCGTCGTGCTGGTCCTGGTCTCGCCGCTGGCCGCACCCGTGCCCGCCGCGTCCGATGCTCCCACGCTGTTTGCGCCCGGCGATCGTGCCGACGCGGTATCGCCGGCGTTCACGCCCGACGGCAATACCGTGTACTTCATGCGCGGCACCGACCAGGGTGCTTCGGTAATGGTTTCGCGCCGGGCGAACGGACAATGGTCGGCGCCGGTCGTGGCTTCATTTTCCGGCCAGTGGCGCGATGGCGATCCGAGCATGGCGCCCGACGGTTCCTTCCTGCTGTTCGCCTCCAATCGACCGGCGACCAGAGGGGGCCAGGCCATCGACGCCGTGCGCGACGGCAAGGCGTATCCCGGCCAGGGCATGAATCTCTGGCGCGTGGACCGCAGGGGCGATGGCTGGAGCGAACCCGTGCGCCTCCCCGACGCGGTGAACACATGCAACAGCACGTTCGCGCCCAGCATCGCGCAGGACGGCAGCGTCTACTACATCGGCTGCGGGCCGGATGGCGTGGTGCGCCCGCTGCGCGCCACCTACGAGAAGGGTACCTACCAGAAGCCTTACGTGGTCGCCGTTGGCGACCGGAACGCGAAGATCCGCGACGTCGCCATCGCGCCGGATCGCTCCTTCATGGTCTTCAGCATCAAGGTCGACCCCGCGCAACCCTATCGCCTGGCCATCGCGTTCCACACGGCGCAGAACTGGACCGCGCCGCAGGACCTGGGCGACGTGGTCAATGGCGGCACGCACAACATGGGCTCGCAGCTGGGCTGCGACCATCGCACGCTGTATTACTCCAGCGACCGCAGCCTGCCGGGGCAGGAGTCGAGCGCTCCAGCCGGCGACGACCACATCTGGCGCATCTCGCTGACGCCGTGGCTGGAGGCGCACGGCCAGGCCGAACCCGCCACGCCGCCGGCCTGCACGGTCGGATGACCGGGCGGACACGCCTTCAGGCACTGTCACCGCGCCGGCCGCCACCCCACACTGCAGCGGTTCGCTGCTGCGGCCCGCGCCGGGGAGGTTCCACGTGTCCAAGTCGATGAGCGTGCCACGCTGGAAGACCCAGGGCATGGCCCTGGCCTTCTGGACGCTGCTGGCCGCGTCCTACACCGCCAGCGCCATCCTCTCGGCACTCAGCGAGGGCGAGGCGGTGGCGTGGTATCGCCCGCTGGCGTGGAACTTCACCAACTTCTACCTGTGGATGCTGCTGACGCCGCTGGTGGCGTCGCTGGGACGACGCACCGCCGCGGATGGCTGGGGACGTTTCCTCGCGGTGCACCTGCCCGCGAGCGTGGTGCTGGCGGTAGTGCAGGTGCTGCTGATGCTGGCGATCTACTGGCAGCTGTGCGGTCCGCCGGCGTCGCGACCACAGCTTGCCTTCGGCGCGTTCGCGCGCATGCAGTTCGCCTACAACTTCCACCTGGCCTGGGTGACCTACGGCGTGCTGCTGGTGGTGCTGCGCGCGATCGATTCGCAGCGCCGGCTGCGCGACGAGCGCCTGCGCAGTTCCCAGCTGGAAACCCAGCTGGTGCAGTCGCAACTGCAGACGCTGCGCGTGCAGCTGCAGCCGCATTTCCTGTTCAACACGCTCAATGCGATCTCGGCCCTGGCGCTGGCCGATCCCGTGCAGGCGCGACAGATGATCGCCAGGCTCAGCGACTTCCTGCGCCTCACGCTGGAAGAGCGCCACGCGCAACAGGTGCCGTTGTCGCGCGAGATGGAGTTCCTGCAGTGCTACCTCGGCATCCAGCAGGTGCGCTTCCAGGATCGCCTCACCACGCACCTGGACGTAGCCACGGACACGGTGCACGCGCTGGTGCCCAACATGATCCTGCAGCCGCTGGTGGAGAACGCCCTGCGGCACGGACTGCTGGACAAGACCGAGCGGGGCACGCTGCACATCGTCACGCGTCGCGACGGCGACTCGCTGCTGTTGCGCGTCGATGACGATGGTATCGGGCTGCCTCCCGGAGGGCCACGCGACGGCCTTGGCCTGGGCAATACCCGCACGCGCCTGGACATGCTGTTTGGCGCCACCGCGACGCTGGAACTGCAGCACCGGGCGGAAGGCGGCACCCGCGTCGAAATGCGTTTCCCCTATCGCGAGCGTGCCGCATGAGCGCCCCGATGATCCGCAGCTTGCTGGTCGACGATGAAGTACTGGCGCGCCTTGCCATCCGGCAGGCACTGGCGTCCCATGCGGACGTGGAGATCGTGGGCGAGTGCGGCAACGCCATCGAGGCCCAGCAGGCCATCCGCGCGCTGGAGCCCGACCTGCTGTTCCTGGATATCCGCATGCCGGGCATGGACGGCTTCAAGCTGCTGCACGGCCTGAAACCCGACGCCTTGCCGATGGTGGTGTTCGCCACCGCGTTCGGCCAGCACGCGCTGCGCGCCTTCGACGCCAATGCCCTGGACTATGTGCTCAAGCCCATCGACCAGGAGCGCTTCGACCAGGCGATGGCCCGCGTGCGGCGACATTGGCAGGGGCTGCAGGCGGCGCCCCGGGCCGCAGCACCCGCGCCGTTGGCAAGCCCGTACCTGCAACGGCTCAGCGTGCAGCAGGGCGAGCATATCCGGGTGATTCCGGTGGCCGACATCGACTGGTTCCGCGCGGACGGCAACTACGTGCACATCCGCGCCGGGGCTGCGTCCTACCTGCACCGCGAATCGCTGCGGCACCTGCTCGGCACGCTCGACCCGGCGCGATTCCTGCGCATCCATCGCGGCATCGTGGTCAACGTGGAACGCATCCGCGAAGTGCACCCGCTGTTCCAGGGCAATGCGGAAGTGGTGCTGCAGGATGGCACGCGCCTCAACCTCAGCCGCCGCTTCCGCGCCCAGGCCCGTGGCGTGCTGGGCATGGCCTGAGCAAGGACCCGTTCGAAGGCGGCAACCGACCGCTGGTCACGCGCACCGGACCGGCCATCACAAAGCGGCTGCGCCCGGCGCTTGCCGGTTGGATGCTCTCCGCCGATTCCATAATCTCTGCAGGAAGGGAGCTCCCATGCAGTTCAAGTCGTACGCACTGGCCTTGTCCGTTTTCTTGACCACCCACGTCCCTGGCCTCCATGCCGGTGAACTCGTCGCCCCGGGCGTCATTTCCACCGACCTGCAGGAAACCTCCGCCACGCTGAGCCCGGACGGCAACACGCTGTACTTCATGCGCTCGGACTTCGCCGAGAAGGACGACACCATCCTCGTCTCCCACCGTCGCGACGGCCACTGGTCGGCTCCCGAGGTGGCGTCGTTCTCCGGCCAGTGGCATGACTCGGAACCTGCGCTGTCGCCCGACGGCAAGCGCCTGTACTTCGTCTCCAACCGCCCGCCCCACCCGGGCGACGAACCGGTGGCGGCGGAGATGAACGGACAGCACTTCGCCGGCACCCACCTGTGGTACGTGGAACAGCAGCCGGACGGCCATTGGGGCCAACCCGTGCACGTCGAAGGCGCGCACAACGACGGCGCGATGATCTACAACCCGTCGGTGGCGGCCAATGGCGACATCTACTTCTCCGCGCACCGTGGCGATTCGGGCAAGGCCTACCAGATCTATGTCGCGCGCCGCACGGCGAGCGGCTATGCCCCGCCGGAACGCGTGGACCTGGGCGACACCGACCACAACCGCATGGATCCGGGCGTGGACCCGCAACAGCGCTTCCTGGTCTACGCCGGCAACGAGGGCGACTCGCTCGGCAGCGCGGACATCTATATCGCCTTCCGCGAGAAGGACGGCCGCTGGGGCAAACCCATCCATCTGCCCGGCGAGGTCAACAGCCCTTCGCTGGAGAACGCGCCGGCACCTGGGCGCCGGTTCGGCGAGCTGTATGTCTCCAGCAACCGCCAGGTCGAGATGTCCTTTCCCAAGACGAGGGACGACGCGACGTCGCTGCAGCGCCGACTGGAGGCCCCGCTCAACGGGTCACGCAATCTCTGGCTGTTCGATATCAGCGACGTGCTGAAGGCGCACGGGATCGATCGCTGATCGCCAAGCGCCATCCGCGGTTGCAGGCAGCGCATGGGATTCAGGCTAGTGCGCGACGAACCAATCCGCCACGGCCCTGCGCACGTTTGCCAGCGCCTGCGGATCGGCCGCCCACTGGTGCGGTACGCCTTGCAGTTGCCTGAACTCGAGTCGCTGCGCGTGATCCCGGTACTGCGGCTTCAGGCGTGCCTCGAGGTCGGTGGTCGCCTGCGTGTCGATCACGGAGTCCTCGGCGCCCCGCAGGAAAAGCAGCGCCGGCGGCGGCGTGGCTGCGGCGATCTCGCTGGCGTGGTCGACGGCATCGGTTTGCCGTGCCAGCTCACGCGAAGCGGGCGACCACGCATACGTCTTGCCGGTCGCCTGCTCGAAGGCTTGCACCGACGCCGTCAGTCCGGTGGATGCATTGATCAGCACGGCCGATGCCACCGGCAAGCGTCGCTGCGACAAGGCATAGAGCGCCGCCGCGCCGCCGGCCGAGAAACCCACCAGCCCGATCGCCTCGCCTGGCTTCAGGCAGCCCTGTTGCTGCAGGGCCCGGGCGACGCCGGGCAGTTCATCACCCGCACCCACCACGACGGGTTTGAAGACCTGCAGTCCCAGGTCTTCCGCCTGGCGGCGCGCGAGCTCCTTCATGCCGCCGGCGGGAGCGCGGTCCCCGAACAGCGGCAGGCCGAGATACACCTTCACCGCGGGCACGTCGTCCAGCGGCAGGGCCTCCATCATGGCCGCTTCGCTCGCGGGAGGCCCGAAGCCATGCCATAGCAGGATCGGCGGCCGGCTCACGTGGGCAGGCATGCGCACCATCACGGGAACGCCGGCCAGGGTGGCCCGCCGGGTTTGCACGGCGTCCGTGCGGGATGACGCTGCGCACAGGGACGATGCGTGGTCCGCTGGCGATGCAATCGACGCGGGAGCGACCGCCATGAGTAGCCACGGAAATACCGCGAGGCTGGCGATCCGGGGTTTCATGCGTGCAGACGGGGTGGGCGCGACTCGCATCGGATGGACCTGGGGTAACGACGTCGCGCCGACGCTACAACGGCTTGCGATACACCACAAACCCCGACTTCTCGGCCAGCTTGTCGTACAGCTGCATGGCCACGGCATTGCTCTCGTGGGTCTGCCAGTAGACGCGCGAGGCGCCGGCCAGTCGTGCGCGTTCGTAGACGGCCTCGATCAGCGCACGGCCCACGCCCATGCCGCGTGCCGCCTCCACCGTGAACAGGTCCTGCAGATAGCAGCTGTTGCCGATGCTGGTGGTGCTGCGGTGGTACAGGTAATGGGTGAGGCCGAGGAGCTGGCCGGCGCGTTCGGCCACCAGCGCGTGCACGGGTTCAGCGGGATCGAAGAAGCGCGCCCAGGTGGACAGCGTGATGGCCTCGGCCAGGGCGGTCGCACCACTGCGTCCGTAGAAGGCGTTGTAACCCTCCCACAGCGGCTTCCATGCGTCGAAATCGCCGGCGACGACCTCGCGCACCACCAAGGTGGTCATCAGCGCTGCACCATCAGCGCGAACCAGCGCCAGCCACGCACGCGCTCGGCCACCAGCTTGGCGCTGGTGAGCATGGGCACCGCCAGCAACGCGCCGGGAATACCCCACAGCCAGCCCCAGATCAGCAGCCACAGCAGGATCGCGATCGGGCTCAGGCGCATGCGTCGGCCCTGGATCATCGGCGTGATCAGGTTGCCCTCGAAGGCGGTGATGCCGGCAAAGGTCAGCGCCGGCAGCAGGGCGGACCCTGCGTCGTTGAAGTTGATAAGGCCGACCAGGGCCAGCACCGTGGTGGTGGTGATCGCGCCGACGTAGGGAATGAAGTTGGCCAGCATGGCCACCGCGCCCCATAGCAAGGGATCGGGCATGTGATAGAGCCACAGCATGCCGGCGGTGACCGCACCCAGCATGAGGTTGATCAGGAAGGTGGTGAGGATGTAGCGCGAGACTTCCGTCTGGATGCTGCGCACGACCGCTACCGCATGCCGCTTGTAGCTGAAGCTGGGGGCCGCCTCGACCAGCCGGCGCAACAGGTGGTCGCCGTAGACGAGGAAGAAGAACACCAGCAGCACCACCGTCAGCACGGCCGCGAGCACCTTGGGCGTGGTGGCCACCACGTCCCAGGCGCTGATCGCCAGCGAGGCCTGGTTGGGCGAAGGCGCGCGTGATCCCTGCACGGCCACCAGGCTCTGGGTGGCGCGGCTGGCGGCTTCCAGCGGCTGCATGAAGGCCTTCATCTTGGGTACGAAGCTGCGTATGGCCGCCGGCGCCTCGTGGAACCAGCCCAGGGCCGGTTGCGTGAGCATGCTCAGGCCCGAACCGATGCCGGCGATCAGGCCGATCATCAGCACGCTCGCGCACAGCCAGCGCGGCAGGCCCAGGCGTGCGCCGCTCGCCACGATGGGATTGAGCGCGAGGCCGATGAAGGCAGCCAGCACCAGCGGAATCAGCAAGGCCTTGGTGATCGTGACGGTGTAGGCGAGCGCCAGCACCAGCAGCAGGTTCAGCACGATGCGGATGCCACGCAGATGGCGGCGGGCGCTGCGCGCGCGCATCAGCCGGTGCGCCACGACGCGTGGCTCGTGCGGAGGGGATGCTTCTGCGCGCGCCGCGTCACCGGAGGTGGCGGGCGTGTCCGACGACGGGTGCGCGTTCATGAGAGGTCGAACTGGTCCTGCGCGAACTCGGCCAGCAGGCGGGTCGCCTGGCCGACCAGCTCGGCGGCGGTACCGTTGAGCAGCGCGCCCAGGCCGGGCACGCGTAGGGGATGCACGTTGAGCTGGCCCAGCACGAAGCCGGCGCCGGCAGCCATGCCGACGGTGGTCAGCGGGTAGCGCTGCCCGCGCGACAGCAGGGCCTGCGCCGGCACGGCCAGATCCTGGCGTGCCTGCTGCGAACGCGACTGTGCGCTACGTACTGCCTGCAGCTGCTTGAAGAGGCTCATGGCGCATCCTCCGGGCGGGACTCACCCTGCGAATCGGGACGATGCAGGACCTCGCGCATGATCGCATTCCATTCGCCCCGCGTCGCGGGCAGGGACATCCAGTGCATGCAGCGACGGAACAGCACGATGGCGCCGAACAGGAAGCCCAGCTCCAGGAAGGACAACGCCACCAGCGCCCAGGTCCAGGAACCGAACCATTGCGCCAGCAGCCAGCCGGCCAGGCCCAGCAGGGTCAGCCCCAGGCCCACGGCCGCCACGGTGGCGACCAGTGCAGCGGCGAGCAGCCAGTGGACGGCGCTGCGCGCCAGGCCAAGCTCCGCCGCCAGCAATCGCAGCTGGGCCCCGAACAAGGTGTGGAGGGCGCGGCCAAGCCGCCCCAGATCTTCCAGCAGACCGGGCGGCGGTGTCGGCGCCGGTGTTTCCTCGGGTGCCGCGGGTGCACTGCCGCTATCGGTCTGACTCATCCCTCGCCCTCGCCGCCATCAGCGACGAAGTATGCGACCAAGCAGCCAGCCAGCGCCAAGCGCGATGGCGACGGACTGCACGGGCTTCTCGCGCACGTACTCGCGCGCGCGATCCAGCCATTCGTCGGCGCGATCGATGGCGTCGTCATAGGCCTCGCGACCGCGCTGGCGGTATTCGTCGGCCTTGTCGCTGGCGCGGGTGGCGGCATCGGCAGCCTTGTCGGTGGCGCGATGCAGGCTTTCCTCGACATGGTCGGCGGCGCGTTCCACGGCTTCCTTGGTGCTCGTCACGGCACTGGAGGTGGCCTGCTTGATGCGCTCGGCGCGATCTTCAATGCGGTCGGCGGCGGTGCTGCCGGTTTCCTCGTGCGCCTGGACCTGCTTGTTCATGGCGTTCTCCGGTGAGGCGGTGGTGCAAGGTGCCCAGACTGGTGACGAGCGTATCGGGGTCGGCGAGCCCCGATACGCACTCGATCAGCTGGCGCGGCGAAAGAAGGCGATCACGGCAAGGATCAGGAAGATGATGAAAAGGATCTTCGCGATGCCGGCGGCCGTGCCGGCAATGCCCGTGAAGCCGAACAGGGCGGCAATGATGGCAATGACCAGAAATACCAGGGCGTAATGCAGCATGGTGCTTTCCTCTAGACGGGGCAATGCTTCGCCCCGCCGTCATTCACACACAGCGCATGCCTTGTGAGCGTGAAAATCAACGACAGCTCCCGCCGCGTTGGTTTCCGTTCACGCTGTTCAGGCCAGCGCGGGATTGAGCGTATAGGTACCCATCAGCTCCGCTTCGGCCAGCACATGGCCATCCATCGCGGCCCGCAATTCGGCCACGGTGAAGCCGTCGGCGAGCTTCAGGTGCTCCACGTCCAGCGCGTACAGGCGGAAGTGGTAGTGGTGCACCAGGGAGTCGTTCCAGGGCGGGCACGGGCCGTCGTAGCCGAGGTATTCGCCCTTCATCTCCGCATCGCCCGCGAACCAGCCCGTGTAGTCGTTGAGGCCCTGCACGCTGCCGGGCGGGCCGTAGGGCGCGCGCTTGCCGCGCGCCACGATGCCGTCGCTGCAGGCGCCTTCGGCCAGTTCGCCGCATTCCACCGGAATGTTGGCCATCAGCCAGTGCACGAACTCCACGCGCGGAAGGTCGGCCGGCACGGTGCGGCCTTCCTGGTTCACGTCATCGGGCTTGCTGGGCACGTCGAAGTCGATGCAGGTCAGCACGAACGAACGCGCGGCGAGCGGAGCTTCCTTCCAGGCCAGGTGCGGGCTCAGGTTGTCCGAAAGCGCCACCGGCTGGTCGATCCGGCAGAACGCGTTGGCCGGCGGGATCGGCTGCCCGTGGGTGAAATTGTCGCTGCGCAGTTGCACGGTCGTTCTCCTGCAGGTGTCTCGTGAGTGTGCTGCCGCGCCTCCCTGGGCGCGGATCGGCATCAGGGCTGGTAGGTCACGCGATAGACCACGCCGGCGAGGTCGTCGCTCACCAGCAGGCTGCCATCGGGCAGCGGCTGCACGTCGGCGGGACGGCCCCAGGCCGTCTCGTTCTGCTGGAAGCCTTCGATCAGCGGCTCGTAGGAGGTCACCTTGTCGCCATTGAGGTGCACCGTCATCACGCGGTAGCCGGATTTCTTGGTGCGGTTCCAGGAGCCGTGTTCGGCAATGATGATCGCGCCCTTGTAGCTGGCCGGGAACTGCGCGCCTTCGTAGAAGCGCAGGCCCAGCGAGGCCACGTGCGGGCCCAGCTTCAGCATGGGGGGCGTGTAGTCCTTGCAGTTCTTGCCCTTTCCGAATTCCGGATCGAGCGTGTCGCCCTGGTGGCAGTAGGGATAGCCGAAGTGCTCGCCCACGTGCGAGAGGCGATTGAGCTCGTCGTTGGGCATGTCGTCGCCCATCAGGTCGCGCCCGTTGTCGGTGAACCACAGCTGCTTCGAACCCGGTCGCCAGTCGAAGCCGACGGTGTTGCGGATGCCGTAGGCGACATCCTCCAGCCCGCTGCCATCGGGGTTCATGCGCGTGAGCTTGGCGTAGTCCTTGCCCTTGTCGCAGATGTTGCAGGGCGCGCCGATCGGCACGTAGAGCTTGCCGTCGGGACCGAAGGCGATGAACTTCCAGCCGTGGTGCGTTTCGGTCGGGAACTTGTCGTAGATGACTTCCGGCTTCGGCGGATCGTCCAGGTGGTTCTCGATGTCGCGCAGCACGTAGATCTTGCTCACCGCGGACACATAGAGATCGCCGTTGCGGAACGCCACGCCCACCGGCAGCTGCAGGCCGCTGGCGATCACGCGCACCTTGTCGGCGTGGCCGCTGCCCTTGCTGTCGGTCAGCGCGTACACCTTGCCGGCGCTGTTGGAGCCCACGAAGACCGTGCCCTTGGCGCCCAGCGCGATCTCGCGTGCATTCGTCACGTCGTCCGCGTAGACGGCGATGTGGAAGCCCTTGGGCAGGGTGAGCTTGTCCAGTTGCGGCGCCGCACTGGCCGTGTGGACGGCCAGCAGGCCAAACAGTGCGAACATCCAGCGACGCATGGGTCCAGCCTCCCGGGCAGCGGAAAGCCAGAAGCGTAGCGCGACCGCCGCCTGCCTTCCACGACCGTAGCGTTTCAGCGTCGCCCTGGGCGGCCGCGACGACACCTCATGCCGTACGGGCCGGCCACGGCGCCCGCGCAGAAAAGAGCCTGCGCGCAACCACTTGCCTACGGTACGTCAGGCAGGGAGTACGCCAGTTCGTAGTAATGCGTGCCATCGGCGATGCGGATGGTCAGCGCACCGGCGATGCCACTGAGCCCGTCGGTGCCGGAGTCCGGCACGATGGTGATCGCCAGCTGCGGCGTGCCGCGATTCATGACGCCGTGATGCTGCAGCGCGAAGCTGCCTTCGCGCCCATGCAGCGTGCCCTGCACGCGCTCCATCGCCACGTAGCCGGCCGAACCGTCGACGGCCGTGCCCACGGCAAGCATCTGTCCCTTGCCCACGCCCACGAGGTCGCCCTGGAAATGCTTCTCCAGCGCCATGCGGCCCACGCTGGGATCGCCCACGCCCTCGACGGGCGGTTGCGGCGTGATCTTCACTTCGAAGCTGCCCTTGGCCTGCATGGTCATGCCCTTCCTCCTGGTGGATGCATTCGTCCTGGCACGGCGCCGCTGGCGCACGGCACCCGGTGGTGGCGGTCCTGCCGGCGCAGCGCGCCCGCCTTGTGCCGGATGCTACGGCGTGATCGCGTTGAAGCGTGCGGCGATGTACTCATCCGTGAAGCTGGTCATGTCCCAGCCGCCGATGAAGCCACAATGCCCACCGAAGGTGGAGATATCCAGTTCCACGTTGGCAGGCAGGTCCAGCTTCTCGAACGCGTCCACCGGAATGACGGGGTCGTCGCGCGCGGTGAGGATGGTTGCCGGCACGTGCAGGTCGGCCAGTGCGCGACCGGCCACCGAGTAGCCGTCCAGGTAGGCTTCCAGCGAACCGAAGTCCGTATGGCGCGCCACCAGCGACGCGGTGAGGCCGCGCAGGTTCTGCTTGAGCTCGGACAGCTCGAAGTATTCGCGCTGGGGAAACGCCGCCTGCTTCGCCTGCAGCGATCGGCGCCACTTGTGCATGAAGTACGCCTGGTAGAACCAGGGCGCGGAGGCTTCCAGCGAAAACAGCCCTTCGCTCGGATCGATGATCGGGCACACCGCCAGCGCGTAGCTCAGTGGCAGTCCCGCCGCCGGCGCGCGCAGGGCGGCGCGCAGCGCGAAGTTGCCGCCGAGCGAGAAGCCCGCCAGCGCCATCGGCCGGTTCGGGTAGCGCTGCGAGATATCGACCAGGGCGTGCACGACCTCGTCGATGCGGCACGAGTGGAACAGCGCCTCGTTGAGGTGATGGCTGTCGCCATGGTCGCGGAAATTCAGGCGGAAGATGTCCCAACCGTCCGCGAGCAGGCGGCTGCCGGTCTGCAGCACGTAGGTGGAGTCCACGCTGCCTTCCCAGCCGTGGAACAGCACGGCCAGGCCGCGCGGCTGCGCCTGCTTCTTCTGCGCGGTGTACGCGCCGGTCAGGCGTACGCCATCACCGCCGCTCACCATCACGTGCTCGGCGCCGTCCATCACGGCCTGGGCGGCCCGGGGCAACAGCACGCGTCGCACGCCACTGGAGGACAGCATGGTCTGGATGTGGCCACTGCGCAGCGGCCACGGCGGCAGGAAATCCTTTCCCTTGGGGAGGTTCATGCGCGGCTGTCGTGGTCGGGCTGGTCTTCCAGCGCCTGGGCAATGCGTTCGCGCGAGAGCTCCGCCATGCGACGTCGCGCATCGGGCGTGGCCGGCACGGGTTCGAGGAAATGCACTTCCGCGTCCAGCGGCGCTTCGCCGAGCAGTCGCAGGAAGTTCTGCATGAAGTTTTCGTGCTCGCGGAATCCGGCGTCGACCACGCGGCGCCCGTCGCGCGCAAAGCGCAGCGCCACCGGCTGCACCGGCACCTCCGCGTCCAGCGCGGCCTGGAAGATGCGGGCATGGAAGATGCGCAGCACGCCGTTGTGTCCGGTGCCGCCTTCCGGGAATACCGCGACGGAACGTCCGCCCCGCAGGCGGTCGACCATCACCTGCATCACCGCCGCCAGCGAATGGTTGCTGCCGCGGCGATGGAAAATGGTGCCCCCCGAGGCGGCCAGCCAGCCCACCAGCGGCCAGCTGGCGATTTCGGCCTTGGCCACGAAGCAGGCCGCGCGCTGGCTGTGCAGCAGCTCGATGTCGATCCACGAGGTGTGGTTGGCCACGAACAGCACCGGGTCGGCCAGCGGCTTGCCCACCCGCACCGAGCGCAGGCCGAAGATGCGCAGCAGGGCGGTGGACCACCAGCGGATCATGCGATGGGGAAACGGTTCGCGGCCGTTCTGCATCACCGCGTCGCGGCGCCAGGTGAGCACGCACGCGCACAGCAGGATGCCCAGCACCACGTGCAGCAGCAGGAGCGGTACGCGCCAGGCGTAGCGCAGGAGGCGCATCGGGTCCCGGCGGGCCGGGGCGGAAACGGTGTGGGTACTCATCAGTCCAGTTAGTTTAGCGTTAGTCGGGGCGATCCTGTGCCCCCACGCCCGTGCTCAGCGTTCCACAGGATTCAGCGGTAAAGCAGCCGATCGCTTCACGGTACGCAGGACAAAGCTGGAATTGACGTCGGCCACGCCGGCAGCGTTCAACAGGCGGTCAAGCAGGAACCTCGAAAAATCCTGCAGGTCGGCCACGAAGACGTGCAGCAGATAGTCCATGTCGCCGGTGAGCGCGTAGCAGGCCACCACTTCATCCCAGCCGTTGACCAGTTCCACGAAGCGCTCCACTGCCGCGCTCTCGTGCTTGGTGAGCTGCACGCGCACGAAGGCCTGCAGCCCCAGGCCCACCGCCTGCGGGTCCACCTGGGCGGTATAGCCGGTGAGGATGCCGTCCGACTCCAGCCGCTGCAGGCGACGCAGGCAGGCCGAGGGCGACAGGCTGACCTTGTCGGCCAGTTCGGCGTTGGTGATGCGGCCGTCGCTCTGCAGCACCGCGAGAATGCGCAGGTCAGTTCGATCCAGGCTGGGCATGGCAATAATTATCCGTATCGACGTTATTTGACGCAAGATTATTGCTTACATTGCGGCTAACGGAGCAACAAAACAATCTTCGTGCGCGGGATCGGCCCTATGCTGAGCCGTCTCCCCTACATCCGGCCCCCGCAGCCAGGAGCCCGCCATGAGCACCACGCCCCGCCGCGTCGAACACCATCAAACCGACCGTGGCTACGTCCCGGTCTATGCCACCGGGGTGGTGGAGCAGCCCTGGGCGGATTACACCCGGACGGACCACGAGGTGTGGGACACCCTCTACAAGCGCCAGCGCGAGCTGCTGCCCGGCAGGGCCTGCCAGGAATTCCTCGACGGCGTGGAGCGCTTCGGCCTCGGTGACGGTGGCATCCCGAAGTTCGCCGACCTCAACAAGGTACTGGGCGAGACCACCGGCTGGGAGCTGGTCGCGGTGGAAGGCCTGCTGCCCGATGAGGTGTTCTTCGACCACCTGGCCAACCGCCGCTTCCCGGTGAGCTGGTGGATCCGCAAGCCCGACCAGCTCGACTACCTCAGCGAGCCCGACCTGTTCCATGACCTGTTCGGCCACGTGCCGTTGCTGCTCAACCCGGTCTTCGCCGACTACATGCAGGCCTACGGCCGTGGCGGCATGAAGGCGTTCGCGATCGGCCCCGAAGCGCTGATGAACCTCACGCGCCTGTACTGGTACACGGTGGAGTTCGGGCTGATCAACACGAAGGACGGCATGCGCATCTATGGCGCCGGCATCGTCAGCTCCAAGGGCGAGTCGATCTACTCGCTGGATTCGCCTTCGCCGAACCGCATCGGCTTCGGGCTGGAACGCGTGATGAGCACGCGCTACCGCATCGATACCTACCAGCAGACCTACTTCGTCATCGACAGCTTCGAGCAGCTGTTCGACGCGACGCGTCCGGACTTCACGCCGATCTACGCCAGGCTGCGCGAAGAGAGCCCGCACGCCGCCGGCGACGTGCTGGATAGCGATCGCGTATTCACGCGCGGCAATCGCGAGGGCTGGGCGACCAACGCCGATACATGAGCGCGCGACGCAGCGTCGACACGGAAAGCCCGCCGATTGGCGGGCTTTTTCTTTTCAAGGTGCTGCATGGCATGCGTCCGTATGCCCCAGTTCCGCTTGATGCAAGTCAAAACCGCACAACGAAATTCTCACGAGCATGGCTGCGTTCGATACGAAACCCACACGGATGAACCCCATGAAAGTTCTGCTTCCCCTCGTCATCGCCGCCGCCCTCGGCACCCTTGCCGCTCCCGCCGCCCATGCCGACAGCAACGACAACTGGGTCGTGCGCTTCGGCGCCCACGCGGTCGATCCCAAGAGCAACACCGGCAACCTCGCCGGCGCCCGCTCGACCACCAGCACCAGCGTGCGCCCGACCGGCAGCATCGAATACATGATCACGCCGAACCTGGGCGTGGACCTGCTCGCCGCCTGGCCGTTCCAGCACGACGTGAAGCTCTCGGGCGTGGGCAAGGTGGTGCAGACCAAGCAACTGCCGCCGACGCTGGGCATCAACTACCACTTCCTGCCCGACAGCCAGGTCTCGCCGTTCGTGGGTGTGGGCGTGAACTACACCAACTTCTTCGACACCAAGGGCACCGGCGCGCTCAAGGGCGCCAGCGTCAGCATCGACAACAGCTGGGGCGTGGCCGCGCACGCCGGCATCGACGTGAAGCTCTCGCCCAAGTGGATCTTCACCGCCGACCTGCGCTGGGTCGATATCGAAAGCGATGTGCACGTCAACGGCGCCAAGGTCGGCACCGCCAAGATCGACCCCCTCGTGTACGGCGTGAGCCTCGGCTACCGCTTCTGATTTCCTTGGAAAGGGCTTCCGGCAAGGATGCCGGGTGGGCCTCCCGTCATGGGAGGCCTTTTTTCTTTTGACGATCAGCCAGGATTTACCCGCGCTTCCATTCGTCCACCGTGAGCACCTGGGCGATGCGCTTGCCGTCCCAGCGGTACATCAGGTGCTGCGCCTGTACGCAGGGCGCGACGCGATCGGGATAGAACACCGCCACGCACTCGCCGCCGCGATGGCGCACGCTGTCGTACACCAGGCCATCCGAACCTTCGCTGCGCAGCCGCCGCGCCAGCGCGACGCCCGCGGCGTACTGCTCGGGATCGTGCTCGGCGGCCCAGCCACCACGAAGGTCGTGCAGCCTGGCCTGGATGCTGGTGCGATAGCAGCGCATCTCGATATCGCAGGGCGGCTCCGCCGTGGCCGCGAGAAAGCGCTCGCGGTGATACACCGTTTCCTCGACCGCGGTGGCGATGCTGTGCCCTGCGTAGAACACGCCCCAGCTGCCATCGGAGAAACGGCTGCCTTCGGGGTTGAGGTGGGTGAATGCGGCCATCACCGGCGTGCTGCCGGGACCGCTGATGCGCCTGTCCTTCGGCACCAGCTGCAGCTGGCCCAGTTCATCGCGCAGGCGCGGATTGGTCATCGCCTCGATCGCGTACAGCGCTTCCAGGTCACCGGGTGCAGCGATGCGATCGAATACGCCCACCGGGGGAAACCGGCTGGGCACGATGCGATACGCCTGGCTCCAGCGAACGCGTTTGAGCGGTGGAATGTCTGCCATGACGAGTGCTTCTCACGCGGTCTGCCAGAGGATGGAAGTATGGCGGGCGCGCGTATCGCCGGCTGCGACGTGGGCCGCAGGGCCATGGTCCGCAGGGAAAGGTGGATCGTCGGGCCGGGCTCAGCGCCGCGTGCGCGGGGAGGTTGCCGCCACGGCCATCGTTCAATTCCAGCCGCGCTGGGCATCCAGGTACTGGCGAACCACGTACAGGTCGGCCACGTTGCCCGACAACATGCGCTGCAGGGCCGACTGGCCGCCGAACAGCGACGCCTGGTTGGCGCGGTGGACCCATCCATCGGCCTGCTGCGGGTCGGGGAACAGGATCTGCAGATCCTTCCAGATGCCCAGCAGGTAGCTGATGCGCTCGAGCGTGTCGCGGCCGAGCGTGCCTTCCTGCAGGCGCTTCCACTTGTAGAAGGTGGATTCCGGCGGATCGCCCAGCAGGCGGCGCTGGTCGGCGATGCGCAGGTTCCAGCGTTCGGCGAGGTTGAAGAACGCGCGCAGGGCGGGGCCGCTCAGATCGGCCGCCGGGGTGGCGTCGGACTGGAGATGTGCAGCCATGGCGTACTCTCCGTATAAACCTTGATGTCAATATACTGTATTGGTGAAGTTTTCGCCAGCATCCGGTCCCGGTAAGCCGACACCTCCGGGTGCAGCCATGGGCCGCCACGTGGAGCCCGCTACGCCAACCAGCCTATGTCTGGCGCCACGCACCCCGCGCATACTCCTGCCGCCCTGGTTGCGGGAGAACACCATGCGTGCCCTGCCCCTGCTTGCCGTCGCGGCGCTCGCCTTCGCCTTGAGCGCCCATGCCGAGGTCAAGGAGTCCGGTGCGGACCACCTGCTGATCGCCAACGCGCGGACCATCCACGCGGCGCCGGACAAGGTGTACGCGGCGCTGACCGACATCGGACGCTGGTGGGACGGCGAGCACACCTTCTCCGGCAGCGCCGCGAACCTCAGCCTGCAGCCGTCGGCTGGCGGTTGTTTCTGCGAACGCTGGGGTGCACAGAGCGTGGCCCACGGCCGCGTGGTCTGGGCGAACCCCGGGCACCTGCTGCGATTGGATACCGCACTCGGACCACTGCAAGGCATGGCCGTGCAGGGCGTGATGACATTCACGCTCAAGCCATCGGGCGGCGACACCTCGCTGCAGTTCGAGTATCGCGTGAACGGCTCGGTCAGCAGTGGCCTGGACAAGCTCGCGCCCACCGTCGACGGCGTGCTGATGGCGCAGCTGCAGAGGCTGCAGGGCTACGCGGAGACCGGCAAGGACTCGCCCGCCAGGCCTTGAGCTGCACCAGGCAAGGCGGGCGCCGGGATGCTCACGGTCGGCAGCTGCCCAGCTGCATCCAGCGCAGCCCGAACTTGCCGGGGTGAAGGCGGACGCAGACCCGGTCGCCCCGGTTCACGGCATCGAAGTAGGCGCGCGAAACGCGGACGCTGTCCTCCTCATGGGACTCGCCCCACGGCGCCAGGTACACCTCGTAGGTGGTGGATTTGCCGTGGCTCACGTGCTTGCCGGTGATCGAGGTCGGGAAGACCTGGACGGGCGCGTCGTCCCACATCATGTCGACGAGCGCGAGCAGGCCGACCCCATAGGCCGTCATGAAGGGCAACATGACGAGCGGCAGCACCCAGGCCTTCTTCGCCGTGGACGAAGCCACCTTGGGCGCCATCACGACCGCCAGGCACAGGGGCAGTCCCAGCACGAAGCCCCCCAGGAACAGCTGCTTGAGGTCGATGACGTTGACGTCGAACAGCGCGCGCATCGCCAGTACCAAGGGCGGCATGATCAGCAGGGTCGCCAGGTTCGGACGCACGTCGCCCTGCTTGCCATCGAGCTGGAACAGGTTCGGCCTGGCCCACGAAAGGGCGATCGCCACCCACGGCAACAGCGCGGCACACGCCACCAACGCGGCATACGGGCTGGGATACACGAAGCCCCAGGCCAGCAGGCCCAAGGGGAGCAGGTTGAGCGCCTTGGCGGCCTGCTTCGCCTTCTCCAGTTTGGCGAGGCGTTCCTGCGCATTGCTGCCCAGCGTGACATCCTGCTCAACCATGGCCAACGTCGAGGCCCGTTCCTGCTCGTCGAGGTCGGGCAAGGCGTTGAACCAGGCGTTGAAGCGATCGTCGAGGCCAAACGTCGACCGGGTAAGCCTGAGCGTACGTCCCTGCTTCGCCACGATCACGGGGAAGACCACGTTTCGCCCGGTGACCAGGCGACGCCCCACGATGTCCTTCGTTTCCAGCCGCCGCGAGCCGAAGGCGTGGTGGACTTCGATGGCTCGCGCCTCCAGCGTCACCCTGGCGTTGACGGCATAAGCCAGGGCATAGACGGGTACGGCCAGGAGGCCTACCGCGACGAGGCCGAGGAACGCTCCCGTGACGCCGTCGAAGTGTCCGTCCTGCAACAGGTAGAACATGCCGATGCCCATGGCACCGAACATCAGACCCAGCAGCCCGCAGGCCACCTTTTGAAGGGTCGTCACCCGATAGACCAGCGGATAACGGATGTCCTTGTGCCAGTCCTTGTCCAGCAGTCCCTGCATGTCACTCATAACCCCATTCCCCCTGAAACGGTGCCCGGCGATGGCGTCGGAGCTTAGCCGGATTTCCAGGGGAGCAGGCGGTTCGCAGTGGCGCGTATGGCGGTTCCGCGGCCACCAACGCGTCCGCCGCGCCGCACGGACCACCCGTGGGCGGCCCTGCGGAGCGAGCGGGACACGACCAGGTTACGGGGTCTTCGGCTTCGCGCAATCGCAGCCGAAGTCCGGTTCGGGGCCGCCGTCGGCGATGAAGCGGTCGATGCGCTTCTCCAGCACCGGCAGCGGCACGGAGCCGAGCTGCAGGATGGTGTCGTGGAAGTGGCGCACGTCGAACTTCGTGCCCAGTTCCTGCTCGGCCTTCTGGCGCAGCTCGAGCATCTTCAGGTAACCCAGTTCGTAGGACAGCGCCTGGCCCGGCCAGCTGATGTAGCGGTCGACTTCGTTGGCGATCTCGCGGTCGGACAGCGCGGTGTTCTGCGTCATGAAGTCGATCGCCTGCTGGCGCGTCCAGCCCAGGTGATGAATGCCGGTGTCGACGACGAGGCGGCAGGCGCGCCACATCTGGTAGGTGAGATAACCGAAGCGGTCGTAGGGCGTCTTGTAGATGCCCATCTCGTTGCCGAGGTATTCGGAATACAGGCCCCAGCCTTCGCCGAACGCGGAGATGTAGCCCTCGCGGCGGAACGCCGGCTGGCCCTTCTGTTCCGCCGCCAGCGCCAGCTGCAGGGAGTGGCCCGGTGCCGATTCATGCAGGGTCAGCGCCGCCACGTTGTAGAGCGGACGCGACGGCAGGTCGAATGTGTTGACCAGGTAGCTCGACGCACCGCCGCGACCCGAGGTGTAGTACGGCGCGATGTCGGCCGGCACCGGCACGATGGCGAAGCGCTGGCGCGGCAGGCGACCGAATTCCTTGCCGAGCTGGCCGTCCACCTGCTTGGCCACCCAGGCGCTGCGCATCAGCAGCTCGTCGGGCGTCTTGGCGTAGAACTGCGGATCGGTGCGCAGGAAGTGCAGGAACTCCGGGAAGCTTCCCTTGAAGCCCGTCTCCTGCATGGTCTTCACCATCTCGGCGTGGATCTTCGCCACCTGGTCCACGCCCACCTGGTGGATGGTGTCGGGATCGAGATCGAGCGTCGTGTATTCGATGATCTGCTGGCGATACCAGGCCTTGCCGTCGGGCATGGCCTCGGCCGCCAGCGTGGTGCGCGCCTTGGGCACGTATTCGTTGCGGAAGAAGGTGAGCAGGTTGCCGTAGGCCGGGACCACCTTGCTGGCGATCACCTGCCGGGCTTCATCGCGCAGCTTTGCGGCGTCGGCGGGCGCGACCGAGGGCGGCATCTTCTCGAACGGCTTGTAGAAGCTGCTCTTGGTCGGATCCTTCAGTTCCGCCACCGAGGCGATCGACACGTCGCGGCCGTTGAGCACTTCGCGCGGCACGCTGAATCCGCGCGCGAGGCCGTCGCGCATGTTGTCGATCTGCTGCTGGAAGTAGGACGGCACCTGGCCCAGGCGCTCGAGGTAATGGTGGTAGTCCTGCGCGGTGCGCAGGTTGTCGCCCTCGAGCACGTAGCCGAGGTCGCTCCAGAACGCCGAGTCGCTGTTGAACGGCATCTGCCACTGCTTGAACTGCTGCACGGCGAGCAGGTTCTGGACCTGCGCGCGGTAGATCGCGTAGTTGACCTGGTCCTCCGGCGACAGCTGCTTCACGTCGACGCCGTCGAGGTCCTTCAGCACCTTCTGCCAGTAGTCCTGCCGCTTCTGCTGGCTGGCCGCATCCACGTTGTCCAGCCGCCCGCCGCTGGGCTGTGCCTCGCCCGAGGAGGCGATGCCGGACTGGCCGTTGCGCCAGGCCCACTCGGCGTCATAGATCTGCTTGAAGCGGGAGGCGGCATCCTGGGCGGCCCAGGCGGGTGCGGCAACGGCGAGGATGGCCGCGGCCAGCCAGGTCATGCGGATGGGTGGGGTCACTACGTATTTCCCTTGTCCGAAGTAGAAGTGGGCGATGGTGCCAACACGGCATCCTCTACGCTCCAGTCGTCCAGCGCCTGTGGCGGAAGCTGGGGGAGCGCCATGCGCATCAGCGCATCGCGGGCCTCGTCCTTCAATCGTGCCACGCGCAATTCGATGCCGCGGGCGTCGAGCCAGGCAACGAAATCGCCCAGCGACTCGAGCACGGTGCCGTCCAGGTCCGGCGATTCCTCGAGGCTCAGGATCACCCGGTGCAGGCCCTGCTGCGCCTCGACGCGGTGGCGCGCCATGGCCAGCACGGTTTCGGCATTGGCGAAGAACAGCGGCTCTTCGGGGCGGACGATCAACATGCCAGCCGGCGGCACCGCCTCGGGATGCTGGGCGATGTCCACGAAGTCGTGGCTGTTGGCGAGGCGGCCCAGCACGCACAGTCGTGGCGTCGCCAGCTGGCGCAGCAGCATCACCAGGCTGAAGGCGATGGCGAACAGCAGGCCGTTGAGGATGCCCAGCGACAGCACGGCCAGCACCGCCGCCAGCGCCACCAGTCGGTCACGGTGCCAGCGCAGGTAGGGCGCGAAGGTGGACAGGCGCAACGACTTGCTCACCGCGTGGATCACGATCGCAGCCAGCACCGGCTGCGGGATGCGCTCGATCCAGCGCAGGGCGAACAGCACCAGCAACAGCACCGTCCCCGCCGCGATCACGCCGGACCAGCGCGACCGCGCGCCCGCCGCTTCGTTGGCCGACGTCCCCGAGTAACCGGCGCCGACCGGCATGCCATGCAGCGCGCCGGACAGCACGTTGGCGACGCCCAGCACGATGAGGTCGCGGTTCGGTTCGACCTTGTCGCCATGCTTGAGCGCGAAGCCACGGATGGAGCTGTACGACTCTGCATAAAGGATCAGCAGCAAGGCGGCGGCCAGCTCCACGCTGGGCAGCCATTGCCCGCTTTTCGGCCAGCTGGGCCAACCCAGGGCCTGGGCGATGTCGATGCGGCCGGTGAGCTCCACGCCCTGCCCCGCCAGCCAGCCCGACGCCACCACGCCCAGCACGATCACGGCCAGGCTGCCGGGCAGGCGCCGCAAGCGCTCGCCGGCAAACAGCAGAAGCAAGGCCACCACGCCCGTGCCCACGGAGGCCAGCTTCATCTGCGGCGCCACGTCGGCCAGTTCGAGCAGCAGCTTCGGCACGAAGTCGCCGTGCAGCCCGGCCACGCCGAACAAATGCGGCAGCTGCTTCAATGCGATGACGCAGGCCAGGCCGAAGGTGTAACCGCGCAAGACCGGCCGCGCGATCAGGTGGGAAAGACCGCCCAGGCGCGCGGCGCCCGCGATCAGGAAACACACGCCGGTCAGCAGCACCAGGGTGGCGCCGATCGCGGCGCGCGAGAGGTTGTCACCGCCCGCCAACGCGAGCGTGCCCGCCGCCAGCACTGCGGCCGATGAGGACGTGGCGGACACGATGGCATAGCGGCTGCGACCCAGCAGGCCATAGGTGGCCAGGCCCACGAAGAGTGCGATGACACCTGCCTGCGGTGGCAGGTTGGCGATACCGGAGTAGGCCACCGCCTCGGGGAGCAGCAGGCCGGCGATGGAGAGGCCGGATACGAGGTCCAGGTGCCAGGTGGGGGCAGCGGGGGGATTCTCGGTCGCGGGCATCGGTGGCTCCGGCGCGGATGGCGGGATGAGGGTACCTGAAGCGGTGGGGTGGGTCTCTCTTCCGCCCGGGGTATGGGGCCGGGCGACTCCCTCGCTTCCTTTCCTCGCTTCCTTCCCTCCGCCCTTCTGTAGAAGCGCACCCTGTGCGCGAGGCCTTTCGCCTCGGTCTTCATGTTCTTGGTGGTTGGGAGAGGTTGGGTATGCCTTCGGTAGCCACGCTGCCGCCAGGTTGCCGCCTACGACCGAAGGAAGTCCCCGTGGGACGCGGCGCGCATTTCGAGAGCCTGCCTACCCCTGTAGGAGCGCACCCTGTGCGCGAGGCCTTTCGCCTCGGTCGTCATGTTCTTCGTGCTTGTGCGAGGTTGGATATGCCTCCGGTAGCCCCGTTCCCGCCAGGGTGCCGCCTACGCGGCGGGCGTTTCGATCCCCTGCCGGCGCTCGAGTCACTTTTCTTTTGCTGGCCCAAAAGAAAAGTAACCCAAAGAAAATGGCCTTAAGAGCGGAGGCT
>JACXTT010000704.1_pt1 | contig 57244 bp, 40 predicted proteins | sample 9270951 | NCBI WGS metagenome assembly JACXTT01 (sample SAMN15532306, study PRJNA645909) | rock metagenome | isolation source: weathered quartz diorite | place: Puerto Rico | collected 2017-06-21
GGCGTTGGTGATGGCCATGCCGCCGTAGGTGCCGCCGGTGCCGCGGGTGCTGTCGAGCATTTTATAGGTGCTGCCCGACAGGCTGGTGCTGATCGGCACGGTGCCGTTGTACTGGCTGTTGCCGGTGCCGATGACGGTTTGCACCATGTTCCACTGCTCCAGCACTTCGCCGTCGGTGGCGCTGACGATGGTGTTGTGGAATTCCGGCTTGTTGCCGTTGGTGTTGCGGGTGGTGACGAGATAGGCCAGCTTGTAGCCGGTGACCACCGTCTCGATGTCCATCGCGTTGAGCTGGTCTTCCGGCTTGTTGACGGCGGACGCAATCCGCTGCTCGCTGGTGACCGGATAGACGATCAGTTCGGCAAACGGCGGATCGACCGGGGTGCCGTTCGGCGACACCATTTTCAACACCTTGGCAATGGCTGCCTTGCCGGTGATTTTAGGATTGACGTCGAGATCGCCCTTGAGCAAGCCCTTGCGGCGGTCCGAGGCCGATTCGCTGATCAGGTTGCCGTGCGGACCGCTGACCACCACCGATTCCGACTGAAACACGCGCACGCCTTTGAAGGTGTGGTCGACGCGGCTGATGGTGGTGCCGGTGACGCCTGGATGCTGCTTGGCGATGGCGAAACCGTGACGGCTGTCGAGCCCGGCTTTGCCACGTCCGGCAGTGAGCGCGGCGATCAGCGTGGCATCGTCCTGCGCCGATCGCGCGGCCGGGGCGGCCATCAGATCGGCGGCGCCGGACTGGGACGCCATCAACAGCGGCAAGGAGGCAATTGTTGCCGCCAATAAGGTTTTGCGTAAAGTCATCTCTTCTCCAGGGTGGTGAATCGAACATGATGGTCAATGTGCCACTGTTTCGCAGTGGCATACATACACACTATTTTCGAACAGCAAGTGGCGTCAAGCGAATTACACTTTTGAGACAAATTAGATGGAAAAGTCCAGATATGAACATTGTTACGCTGGCATGAGCAGGTCGTAGCAAAACGCTAACGCCTTTCTTCCGGCAGTCATCATGCTGTCATCGACCGCCATTACCATAGCTGCGCGTGGCCGCCGGATACGGCGTGCCAGCAGCTTTGCCGGTCGGCTCGAGCACCGGCACCATTTTCAGGACGCGCACTTTCGGTAGCGAAGGCGCCGCATCCTCCGTCGGCGAAAGCTGAAAGGTCGCCGCGCTGGCGGCCAGCGCCGCGGCCTGGGTGTGCAAGGATCCTGCCGAGCTCGCCGCCTCGTCGACCAGTGCGGCGTTCTGCTGGGTCATGGCGTCGATTTCGACCACCGCCCGGCTGATCTGCTCGATGCCGGCCGACTGTTCGGCGCTGGACTGGCTGATGGCGGCGATCATGGCCGACACTTCGGCCACGCGGGCAACGATACCGTCCATGCTGGCGCCGGCCGTTTCGGAAAGCCGGCGGCCGTTGTCGATGCGTTCGACCGAGGCGCCGATCAACAGTTTGATTTCGCGTGCGGCGGTCGAGGTGCGCTGGGCCAGGTTGCGCACTTCTCCGGCAACCACGGCGAAACCCCGGCCCTGTTCGCCCGCACGGGCTGCCTCGACGGCGGCATTCAGAGCCAGCAGATTGGTTTGAAAGGCGATGCCGTCGATCACGCCGGTGATGTCGACGATGCGCGCGGCAGCCTCGCCGATGGCGGCCATGGTATCGACCACATCGGCCACTTGCCTGCCGCCCTCGCCCGCCGCGGCGGACGCGCCCAGCGCCAGCGCGGTGGCGCGCTGGGCGTGGCCGCTGTTGTGGCGTACCGCCGCGCTCAATTCCTCAACCGAGGAAGCGGTCTCTTCCAGCGCGGCGGCCTGCTGCCCGGTGCGCTCGGCCAGATCCAGATTGCCGTGCGCGATCGCCGCGCTGGCGCTGTCGAGGGCGCCCGCGCCGTCGCGCACGCCCTTGATGGTGACGGCCAGGATGGCCGTCATGTCGGCCAGGGCGCTGCTCAACCGGCCGAATTCATCGGACGATTGCGCCGTGTTCGATGCCTGCGGACGCAGATCGCCGCCGGCCACGCGGGCGATCACCGCGCCGGCGTGGCGCAGGGGAATCACGATCGAGCGGGTGAGCGCCCAGGCCAGGCCGGCGCCGGCCAGCAGGGCCAGCAATCCCATGCCGATCAGCAGATTGCGGCCGTCGACGTATTGCGCATTGGAGGCGGCCGCCATGCGGGCAGCTTCGGCGCCCAGATAATCGAGCTGGGCCGCCAACGCGGCCATCCAGGCTTGAAACGTGGTTTCCAGCTGGCCGTCGGCCAGTTGCGCCGCTTCGCCCGTTTTGCCCTGGTCCTTGAATTTGAGTGTTTCAGCCCGCACTGCCAGGTAGGCGGCGCGGGCGGCGGCGGCGCGGCGCTGCAGCTCCGCTTCGCGTGGCTCGCGCGGCAATTGCGCCATGCGCTGCTCGAGGGTCGCCTGGCTGCGCTCTCCGCTGCTCAGCTGAGCGGCAAAATAATCGCTGACTTCCAGCGAATCGCTACGCGCCAGCGCCGCCACCCGCAGGCCGTTCAGGCGGGCGACTGCCAGAATGTCGGCGGCCAGCTGGCGCTTCGCCAGCTTATCTTGCACCAAGGAAGCAGTGGTGCTGTCCAGCGCCTGCAGACGCCACAGGGCGACAGCCGTCATGCCGGCCATGATCGTCAACACCAGCGCAAAAGAGGCGACGATGCGCGCGCCGACATTCATCCTCATCAAGTTCATTTGCTCATCCAGGTAAGCGCAGGAACATTCCTGCGAGCAACCTAGTTTGACAAAGTAATATGTCAAGAGAATGACATACGGCAACATATTTCAGCAGCGAAAAGGGGCCGGATCTTTCGACCCGGCCCCTGCTCACATCTGAAAAAATTTAGCGATCAGCGGCGGCCATCCCAACCGCGGTCGTTACGGCGGTGCTCATGGCGCCACTGCTGGCGGCGCCATTCTTCGCGGCGCATTTCCTCGTGGCGCAGCCATTCGCGGCGGCGCCATTCGGCTTCGCGGCGCGAGCGCAGATCGTAGCCGTTGCCGTAATAACTCTCGCGGTACACGCGCGGGGCGCCGTAGTAGGCGCGCGGCGCATAGGGCTGCGCATACACGGGGCCGCCCAGGTTGACGCCGACCCGCACATCCACGGCAGCGGCAGGCACGGCGGCGGTAACGGCGGTGGCGGCCAGGCCAAAGGCGGTCAGTGCTTTCAGAAACTTGTTCATGGTGTTCTCTCCTGTTCAAGGCTGCGCTGTGCAGATGAGTCCACTGTAAAGGCGCATGGCCGCCAGGGGTGAAAGCGGCGCGCAACATTTGTAACAGGGTGAAAGCACCTCAGTTGAGGCCGTCGCCCTGTTCATGGTCGCGTTGCCGGTCGCGTGGCAATAAACTGGTTTCCGACAGCACCCGGCCGTGGCGGTTGCTGACTTCGCCCTTGTAGCGCGGCAAGGAAGTGTCGAGCTCCGCCTCGGCGTTCTTGTCGTGGTCGCCGGTCCAGGCGCAAAATTGGGTGATCGCCACCCGGATCAATTCTGAATTGCTGCGTTCGCTGACCTCGAAGCCGAGCAGGTCGCGATTTTTGAAACGCAAGGTATAGGTGCCGGCGAAACGGCCGTCGCGGCTGGTAATCTTGAATAACTTGGGCAGGCCGAAGCCGTGCTTTCCCGAGGTATTGCTGTCGATTTGACAGCGGCCCCAGGGTTCGATGTAAAACAAATACAAGTGCCGTCTCCTTTTTCCGAATCGCATGATCGCGCGCGCGCCGGCAGGCCCGCCATGACCATATACGCGGGAGGTGGCGATTCGGATGCAGGAAATTTCAGCGTCTAAAAGAGGGTTTGCTGGCGGCTGGTGAGCGCCGTGAAATCGTCGCCCACGAATGGCAAAATGGCATCGGCCACCGGCTGCAACTGGCGGCTCAGGTAGTGCTCGTAGTCGATCGGCGACTTGCGCGCTTCCAGCGGTTCGGGGCCGTTGACGGTGATCACATAACTGATGGTGCCGCGATTCTGGTATTGCAGCGGCCGGCCGTGGACCAGATTAAATGCGTCGGCCAGTCGGGCCGCGCGCACCTGGGGCGGCACGTTGCGCTCGTAATCGTCGAGCGGACGGCGCAGGCGCTTGCGGTAGACCAGTAACTCGTCGAATTCGCCGGCGGCGGTGCGCAGCGCGTAGTCGCGCACGTAGTCGCGGTAGGGCTCGCCCCTGAAAATTTTCTGGTACAGCGTTTGCTGAAATTCCTGCGCCAGCGCTGTCCAGTCGCTGCGCACCGTTTCCAGCCCCTTGTAGACCATCTGCTCGCTGCCGTCGGCGCGCGTGGCCAGGCCCGCGTAGCGCTTCTTGCTGCCTTCTTCGGAGCCGCGGATGGTCGGCATCAAAAAGCGCCGGTAATGGGTTTCGAACTGCAATTCGAGGGCGCTCGACAGATTGAACTCTGCACGGACGTGCTGGTCCAACCATGTGTTCACATGAGACACCAGCGAGCGGCCGATGCGGCTCGCATCCTCTTCGGAGTGCGCATGCCCCAGCCATACAAAGGTCGAATCGGTGTCGCCATAGATTACCTGGTAGCCTTGCTGCTCGATCAGCTTGCGGGTCAGGTGCATGATTTCATGGCCGCGCAAGGTGATCGACGAGGCCAGCCGCGGGTCGAAAAAGCGGCAGCCGCTCGAACCGAGCACGCCGTACATGGCGTTCATGATAATTTTCAGCGCCTGCGACAGCGGCTGGTTGCCTTCGCGCTTGGCGGCATCGCGGCCCTCCGAAATCTGTTTGACGATGGCCGGCAGGCAGTGTTTATGACGCGAGAAACGGGCGCCGCGAAAGCCGTCGATAGTGTCGGCTGCATCGGTCGCCTGCAAGCCCGCCACCAGGCCCACCGGGTCGATCAGAAAAGTGCGGATGATCGACGGATACAGGCTTTTGTAGTCGAGCACCAGCACCGAGTCGTACAGGCCGGCGCGCGAATCCATCACGAAGCCGCCCGGGCTGTCTTCATTGACGACGTCGCCCAGGTTCGGCGCCACGTAGCCCTGGCGGTGCATCATCGGCATGTACAGGTGCTCGAAAGCGGCCACCGAGCCGCCGCTGCGGTCGGCCGCCAGTCCCGTCACGCTGGCCCGCTCCAGCAAAAAGGTCAGCAAGCCGGTCTTCGCAAAAATGCGCGTCACCAGTTCGCAATCCTTCAGATTGTAGCGCGCCAGTGCCGGCTTGTCCTCGGCAAAGCGGCGGTTGATTTCATCCATGCGGTCATAGGGATTGTCGATCGCCTTGCCTTCTCCCAGCAGCTGGCGCGACACGTTTTCCAGGCTCATCGACGCAAAACTCCAGGTCGCCGAGCGCAGCGCCTCGATGCCGTCGACCAGCAGGCGGCCCGGCGCGACGGCAAAATAATGCCCTTGCCGGCCACCGCCACCGCCACCTTGCTCGCGCCCCTCCATCACGGCCCCGCCCCGCCCCAGCCGCAACGGCACCTGGTAGCGCTCGGCTTGCTGCTGCAGCACCCGCAAATCGAACTGGATCACGTTCCAGCCGACGATGACGTCGGGGTCGTGGTGGGCGATCCAGGCATTCAGGCCTTCGATCAGGGCGGCGCGGCTGTCGAAGTAGACCAGGTCGAAGTCGAGCGGGCCGGCACGGCCGTTGGCGATGGCAGCGGGGTCTTCGTCCGCGGCTACAGTGTCCGCGGCGAGGGTCGGGGGGCTGGCGGTGGCCTGCGTCCCCAACATCAGCACCGTTCTGGCGCCGCAGCCTTCCAGGCCGATGCAATACAGCTCGCCTCTTTCGCTGGTTTCGATGTCGAGCGAGGCCATCCGCAATTGCGGGCGGTAGCCGGCGGCCGGCTTGATCTGCGCGTCCAGCAGCAGGGTCGCATCCTGCGCCGACGGCGTGCCCGTAAAACTCACGGGCGCCGTGATGAACCGCTCCATCAGGTAGCGCTCGGGCGGGCGCACGTCGGCCTCGTAAACATCGATGCCGTGTTCGCGCAGCCGGCGCGCCAGTTTCAGCAGGGTGCGGTACTGGGTGCAATACAGGCCGAGCACGGGGCGGTGCGAAAAGTCGAGCAGACCCAGCGGTCGCAATGCAGCGCCGGCTTCCCTGCCGATGACAATCTGCGCCTGTTCCTGCTGCTCGACCGGAATGAAGGCCACCGATTCGTGGGGCGGCAACCGCAGGCAGCGGGGGCCGTCGTCGGTGGCCAGCCACAACTCCACTTCGGTGCCGTCAGGGGTGTCGCGCCAGTGGCGGGTGAGCAGGAAGCCGAGCGATGCTGGCGGAGGTGGCAAGGGTGGCAAGGGTGGCAAGGGTGGCAAGGGTGGAGATCCAGCGGACTGGCGCGCGGCATCGTCGGCCTGTGCGCTGTTGACTGCCTCACCCATGGACCACCTCCACCGGCGCGCGCGGCGCCGGCAATTCGGGCGCCTGCAAGTCCGGATTGGCGCCAAACAGCGCGCTGACCCAGTCGGCGAAGGCCCGCACCTTCGGCGAACTCATGCGTCCTTGCGGATACAGCAAGGACATCGGCATGGGCGTGGGAGGCGTGTCGGCCAGCACTTCGACCAGCGCGCCGCTGTCGAGGTGTTCACGCGCCTGATAAGTGCCGAGCTGGGCGAGGCCGAGGTGCTGTAGCGCGCAGCCCAGGTTGGCCTGGGCGTCGTTGACGGCCACGCAGCCCCGCACCGCCACTTTCACCACTTCGCCATCGACGACGAAATCCCAGTCGAAGGCGCGCCCGGTGCGGCCGGAAAAATGGACGATGCCGCGGTGGCCGGCCAGTTCGCCGATATTGCGCGGTGTGCCGTATGCGGCAAGATACGCGGGCGTGGCGCAGGTGACGAAGCGCATATTGCCGATCTGGCGGCCGACCAGGGCCGAGTCCTGCAAGCGCCCCACCCGCACGGCGCAGTCGATGGCTTCCTGGGTCAGGTCGACCAGGCGGTCGGTAATGCTGATGTTGATGTCGACCTGGGGGAAAGCCGCGGAAAATTGCGCCAGATGGGGCAGCACCAGCCCGTGCGCCACCGCCGCCGGCAAGTCGACCCGCAATTTGCCCTTCGGCAGACTCGCCCCCGCTCCTCGGAAATTTGCCTCGGCCACATCGACGGCGCCGAGGATCTCCACGCACTGGCGATAGTATTCAGCGCCATCCTGGGTCAGAGAAAGGCGGCGGGTGGTGCGTTGCAAGAGCTGCACGCCGAGATAGGCTTCCAGGTTTTTCAGGCTGGCCGTCAGCGCCGCGCGCGGCAAGGCCAGGGTTTCGGCGGCCTTGGAAAAACTGTTCGCTTCGACGATGCGAACAAATGTGTGCATGGCTTTGAGCTTGTCCACGACGACGGCGCCTATTGTTCATATAAAACGAAATGTATAGGGTGATTATGCCCTAATTATCTTGCGCTTAACAATCACTACAATGGAGGCATTCCTGCACATTCGCACTTCACCACGGAGCACCATGAAAACCCACCCCGCCGAACACGCCGATATTTCCTCCGGCATGCTGTTATTGCTGGCCACCGCCTGCGGCCTGATCGTCGCCAATCTGTACTACGCCCAGACCCTGGTCGGCCCGATCAGCGTGGCCACCGGCTTGTCGCCGGGCGCCGCCGGCTTGATCGTCACGCTGACCCAGATCGGCTACACCCTGGGCCTGCTCTTCATCGTGCCACTGGGCGATTTACTGGAAAACCGCCGCCTGGTGTTCACCGGCTTGCTGTTCACGGCCTGCGCATTGGCGGTGGCGGCATTCGCCACCAGCGCCGCCCTGTTCCTGGCAGCCGCGCTGGCGATCGGCATGGGATCGGTCGCCGCCCAGGTGCTGGTGCCCTTCGCCGCCCACCTGTCGAAAGAAGCGACGCGCGGCCAGGCGGTCGGCAAGGTGGTCAGCGGCCTGCTGCTCGGCATCATGCTGGCACGCCCCGTCTCCTCGCTGATCGCCGATCACGCCAGCTGGCACGTGGTGTTCGGCGGCGCCGCCGTACTGATGGTCGCCCTCGCCTTCGTGCTGCGCATGAAACTGCCGCAGCGCACCCCCACCGCACCGATGCCCTACGCCAAGCTGATCGGCTCGCTCTGGCACTTGTTCCTGAGCACCCCCGTGCTGCGCCGCCGCGGCGCCTACCAGGCGGGCCTGTTCGGTTCCTTCAGCCTGTTCTGGACGGTGACGCCGCTGATGCTGGCCGGCCCCCAGTTCCATCTGTCGCAAACCGGCATCGCCATCTTCGCCCTGGTCGGCATGGCCGGCGCGATCGCCTCCCCCATCGCCGGCCGCTTGGCCGACAAAGGCTACACCCTGGTGGCGACGGCCGCGGCCCTGCTGCTGGGCATCGCCGGTTTTATTTTGCCCTTGCTGGCGCCCGACTCGCGTTTCATCGCTCTGGCGCTGCTGGTCGCCGCCTCGATCATCCTCGACATGGGCGTGGCCGCCAGCCTGGTACTGGGCCAGCGTGCGATTTTTAATTTGGGCGCCGAAGTGCGCAGCCGCCTGAACGGTCTGTACCTGGCGATGTTCTTCGCTGGCGGCGCGATCGGCTCGGCGCTGGGCGGCTGGATGTATGCAACACACGGCTGGCATGCGGCGCTGCTGACCGGCATGGCGTTTCCGGCGCTGGCGCTGGTGTACTGGATCAGCGATTACACGCGCGAGATGACTGCGAGGCGCGCGGCGGCGTAGAAAATGCGTGAGCGGCGTTTGAGGCGGCGATGGGGGAGATGGCTCGACATTTCAGGCCCTGTCAGTAGTGGTAGCGACAGGAAATAATCACCAAATCCTCTTCCGTGACTTCGTAGACCAGGCGATTTTTCTCATCGATACGCCGCGACCAGCAACCGGACAGGCCGTGCTGCAATGCCTCGGGCTTGCCGATGCCGCTAAAAGGTTCTCTCTGCGCCGCTTTGATCAGGTCATTGATACGTTTGAGCGTCTTCCGGTCCTGCGTTTGCCAGTAGAGGTAGCCGTGCCAGGATTCATCCGTGAACTTCACGCTGCGCATGGCGCGCTCATTCGGCTTCCGGGATCTCGGCCAGATCGCGCCGCCGTGCCTGACCTGCGCGCGCCTGTGCAATCGATTTTGCCAGGTGCGCCGCATTGGACGGTGAACTTAGCAGGTACACCGTCTCCATCAAGCTGCTGTAGTGATCGAAAGACATGACGACCGCATCCGGCGCATCGCGGCGTGCGATCACGGTGACGTCCGCATCTTCAACCACTTGGTCGATTACAGTCCGAAGATTGCTGCGCGCATCGGAAAAGTTGATGATTCTCATTTTGGTACTCCATTGCTTCAGTGCTGCTTGCTAGCTGTGGTCGCAGGGCATCGTCGCAGGTGAAAGCATCAAACTGCCACATTCAAGTTGTACGATATATAGTACAATTTCGAGTCTACATGACGTGACAAAAAACGCAAGCTTGGTCAAGGCCAGAAGCGAACTCCGACAGAAACGGGTTTGCGTCGCCACGGATTTTGCCCGCTTCGCCGGATTAAACCGTCTATTCAGTCCACCGGAAAGAAGGTCTCCACTTTAGGGTAATTTGTCTCAGTGAGCGTGCTGCTTCTCGTAAGCATCCGCCTCCGCCTTATCCTTGTGCACAATCCGATCCGGATGTTCCGGCGGCGTGTACAAGGTGTACAGCTTCATCTTTTCGGTCGACGAAGTATTGATGACGTTGTGCTCGGTTCCCGCCGGTATCACCAGCGCCGTGCCATCCTGCAGTGCGTGTTCCTCGCCATCGAGAAGGGCCTTGCCGGTGCCCTGTTCGACGCGGATGAACTGGTCGTGGCCGGTGTGGTGCTCCATGCCGATTTCTTCATTCGGCTGCAGCGTCATGATCACCAGCTGGCTGCGCTGGGTGGTGTACAAGACCTCGCGAAAGTTCTCGCCCGCGAGGGTTTTTTCTTCGATGTTGATGCTGTAGCCGGACATGGTGGTCTCCGTTCAATCATGGATAAAAACGTCACCTTGATTGTATAGAAACCACCGCCATGCCGCTGGCCCGAATTACTGCTTCATCTGCACCGGCACGAAATCGTCCATCACCGCCTTGCGCAGCAGCGCCGGCGGCAGCATGCCCTGGGCCAGCACGAAGTCATTGAAGGCCATCCTGTCGAATTTCTTGCGCAAGGCCACCTCGGCTGCCTGGCGGGTTTCCATCAGCCGCTGGTAACCGTAGAAATACGAGGTCGCCTGCCCGGGAGCCCGGTAGGTGTAGCGCTGCATTTCCTGGGTCGCCAGCGCTTCGGACAGGCCGACGTCGTCCATCAGGAAGGATTTGACTTGCTCCGGGGTGATCTCGCCCAGGTTGACCATCGGGTCGAGGAAGGCGCGCGCCGCGCGCATCATGCGCGCCTGCAAGGCGAACAGCTGGCCTTCCAGCGGCTCGTAGGGCTGCATTTCCGCTTCCGCATACAAGGCCCAACCCTCGACGTTGACGCTGTTAAAAGCGAACACGCCGCGCGCGGTCGACACGCCCGATTCGATCATCTTGGCGAACTGCAGTTCATGGCCGGGACGCGCTTCGTGGGCGGTGATCGACCAGGCGCCGGCGTCGTGGGTGAAATCGTCCATCACCAGCGCCTTGCCGCCCTTGGCCGGCGGCACCGCCGTGGTGAGAATGAATTCGCCGTACTCACCCGTGTTGCCGATCAGGCGAGGCGGATTCATGTGCGGCGCCGGCGAGGCCGCGTTCTCGGCGTCCGTGGCCAGGCGGATGCTGGCTTTGCGCGTGGGCATGGTGACGATGTGGTGCTCGCGCACGGCCGCCTCGATCTGCGCCAGGCGCTCGGCGTACAGCGGCATCACCTTGTCGGCCGGCACCTGCTGCTTTTTCAGTTCCAGCATCACGGCGCGGTAATCGGCCTGCGGGAATTTGCGTTCGCGGGCGATCAGGCCGGCGGTGATGGTCATCTGGTTGCGGATCTCGGCAAACGAGGTCAGCGCGCGTGCCTTCAGTTCCAGCGGAGGAATATCGACGCCGAACTGGCGCAGATTGTCCGCATACACTTCCGGCGGCAAGCGGTGGTCGCTACGGGCGCGCGGCAAAATTTGCGCGCGCACCGATTCATTATAGGCCGTCAATTGCTTTTCCAGCGACGCGAACACCGGCTCCCAGCCTTTCAGATCGCTCTTGGCCAGCAAATCCTTCATGCCGGAAATCAGGGTCGGTGCATTGTTCAGGGATTGCTCGACCTCGTCCTTGAACGGCCCCAGCAGATTCTTGTTGGCTTTTAACCGTTCCTGCAAGCGCTCCTTGGCCAGCTCGGTGGCAGGCCGGAAGCCGCGCGCCTGGCCCGCGTATTTTTGCAGGCGCACCAGCAAGGTTGCTTGCCGCGCCTTGGGGATGCGCGGATCGAGGGTCTGGCGCACCACCTCGTACATGGTCTGGGTCAGGTCGTTGAACGGCATGAAATATTTGCGCTGCAAGGCGCTCGAGCGCAGCTGGTCGGTGGCGCTGCCGATCAGGATGTCCAGATCCTGGCGGATTTTCGGATCGGTTTCCAGCTTGCGGCGCCGCTCCATTTCAGCGATGGCTGCCCGCACATCCCGGTTTTGCGCCTCGAACTGGTCGCGCGACAAGTCCGTGATCTGCTCGTCGAAACCATCCACACCGAGCGAACTCGCACTCTCCGGCGAATATTTCGCCATCACGTTCAGCAGCAGCCTGGCGTTGTCGTTGCTTTTCGTGACCCAGGCCGGTTCGGCGGCGAAGCTCAGGACGGCCAGGGCGCAGGCCAGGGCGAGCACGCCGGCGCGCAGTTGCGTTTTCAGTTTCAAGACGGGTTCCTTCAAGGGGTGGGTGGATGGCCCGACGATGTTAAATGAGCAGCACGCCGCAGGCAACGAATTACCGATACATACGTCAGAGATATTTCCGCAAGCGCAGCGCGGCGCCGCCATCCTCGTAATAGTCTTCGTATTCGCCGAACACGGCGTAGCCGCAGGCCCGAAACAGGGCTTGCGAGGCGATATTGTCGACACTGATTTCCAGGCTCATACGGTCACGCCCGCGGGCGATGGCAGCCGCTTCCGCTGCCGCCACCAAGCCGCGCCCGATCCCCTGCCCTTTGGCGGCTTCCGCCACGGCGATCGAATAAATCCGCGCAATCCGGTGCCGCGCATTGAACCGGACGACCGCATGGCCGCGCAGTTGACCTTGCACTTCATCCATCAACACCACGGCGGCCGGGCTCCTGATAAAACCCGCCATGGCGCGGCGGCCGACTCCGTCGTACACGAAACTGGCGTCTTCCAGGGCAGACAAGGCCGCCAAATCGGTCACACCGGCAACCCTGATCATCGAATCCTGTCCAATCTGTAATCCTTGCACGTCCCACGCTTGCCCGGCAACGCCGGCCCCGCCAGCATGATAAGCCGGCTTGGTTAGAACGCGCACAGTGGCTGCCTGAACAGTCGCGTAGTTTGTTAGCAAGACTCAACTTTTAGCGACAAGCATGCAAGCACCGGATTCCACCATCGACACTACCGCCGCCAACGCCGCAGCAAGCGCGGACGCCACCGCGCCCAATTCCTGGATCGACGAACTGGGCCCCGGCCTGATCGCCGGCGCCGCCGACGACGACCCCAGCGGCATCGCCACCTATTCTCAGGCAGGCGCCCAGTTCGGCTTCGGCATGCTGTGGACCCTGGTGCTGACCTATCCCCTGATGGTGGCGATCCAGAACGTCAGCGCGAGAATCGGCAGGGTCACCGGCCACGGCCTGGCCACCAATATCCGCCGCCACTATCCGGCGGCGCTGCTGTATCCGCTGGTCGGCTTGCTGCTGCTGGCCAACACCATCAACATCGCCGCCGATGTCGCCGCCATGGGCGACGCCATGACCCTGGTGGCCGGCGGCAAGGCGCAATGGTATGCGGCGCTGTTCGGCGTGGTCAGCGTGCTGCTGCAGGTGTTCGTGCCCTACAGCCGCTACGTCAAGGTGCTCAAATGGCTGACCTTGGCCCTGCTGGCCTATGTCGCCACCGTGTTCGTGGTCGACATTCCCTGGCGCCGGGTGGCGGCCGAGGGCCTGGTCTTGCCCGGCATGCCGTGGAAAAAAGAGTACATCACCACCATCGTCGCCGTGTTCGGCACCACCATCAGCCCCTATCTGTTTTTCTGGCAAGCCTCGCAGGAAGTGGAAGATTTACGGGCCGACGACAGCGCCTTCCCCCTCAAGAAAGCCCCGCGGCAGGCGCGCGCCGGCTACGCGCGCATCGACCGCGATACCTACATCGGCATGGGCTTTTCCAACATGGTGGCGTTTTTCATCATGCTCACCACCGCCGTCACCCTGCACATGCACGGCATCACCAGCATCGAGACCTCGGCACAGGCGGCCACCGCCCTGCGTCCCATTGCCGGCAATTTCGCCTTCTTCCTGTTCGCGCTCGGCATCATCGGCACCGGCCTGCTGGCGGTGCCGGTGCTGGCCGGATCGGCGGCCTACGCCATCGCCGGCGCCTTCCGCTGGAAAAACAGCCTGGAGCACACGCCGAAGGTGGCGCCCCGCTTCTACGCCATCATCGTGGTCGCCACCCTGGCCGGGGTCGGCATGGGCTTCGCGCCCATCGATCCCATCAAGGCGCTCTACTGGAGCGCGGTCATCAACGGCGTGATCGCCATTCCCATCATGGCGGTGATGATGCTGATGGCGGCCCGTGCCGACGTCATGGGCCGGCTGGTGATTTCAAAACGTTTGAAGGTGATGGGATGGCTGTGCACGGCTGTAATGACAGCGGCCGTGCTGGCGATGGCATATACGCAATTTGCGTAAACTATTGCGCGAAAACCTGTAAGCGGCGGCGATTTGTCCGTAGAATCGCCCGCTTGCGGCCGGAATCCACGGGTCCGCTTTATTTCAGGAGAATCGTTTGTCTTTCCTTCAACGCCGCATGTCGAACGCCGTCGCCGGCACCGCCACCCTGTTTTTCATACAGATTTTCTGCACCCTGGCCTTTGCCGTGCTGTACTCGTCGCTGGTGCTGTACGCCACCAAGCATTTGCACTTTCCCGTCAAGGATGCGGCAGTGATCATGGGCGTGTTCGGGGCGTTCAATTACGGCCTGCACTTGTTCGGCGGCTACTTGGGCGGACGCTTCCTGTCGAACCGCAATCTGTTCGTGGTCGGCATGCTGTTGCAGATCATCGGCTGCGCCATGATTTCGCTGGGCTCGATGAGCATGCTGTACGGCGGCCTGGCCTTTTTCCTCACCGGCAGCGGCCTGAACGTCACCTGCGTCAACATGATGCTGACCCAGCGTTTTACTCCCGCCGACAACCGCCGCGAATCGGCATTCCTGTGGAATTACGCCGGCATGAACATCGGCTTCTTCATCGGTTTTACCGGCGCCGGCATCTTTCAGGCGACCGAGAACTACCCTGCCCTGTTCATCTTCGCGGCGGTCGGCAACGTGCTTGCCATCATCCTCACCTTGCTGAACTGGAAAACCCTGGCCGACATCAGCACGCCCTTGATGACCATGACGCCGCAGCAATGGCGCTTGCGCCTGGTGGCCGGCGCCGTCATCGTCGGCCTGATCGTGCCGTCCGTCTGGGTGCTGTTGCAACACCCGGTATCGACCGGCGCCATGGTCAAGGGCTTCTCCGCCTGCGTGTTCGCCCTGATCGCCTTTCTCGCCTTGCGCAACCCGGACAAGCGCGAGCGCAAGAACATGTTCGCTTATTTGATCCTGGCAGTGGGTTCGCTGGTGTTCTGGGCCTTGTACCAGATGGCGCCGAACGGTTTGCAGTTTTTCGCCGAGCACAACGTCGACCGCATGGTGATGGGCATCGAAGTGCAGCCGCAATGGATCCAGAACATCAACTGCATGGTGATCGTGTTCGGCGGCCCCCTGCTGGCCGGCTGGTTCGCCCGCCTGCGCGAAAAAGGCTGGAAAATCGATATCCCGAAACAGTTTGCCGGCGCCGTGATCCTGATGGGCATGGGCTTTCTGTGCCTGCCGCTCGGCATCAAGTTCGCCGATCCGGTCAGCGGCCAGTCGCCTTTCGTCTGGCTGTTTTTGTCGTACGTGTTTCAGAGCGTGGGCGAATTGCTGATTTCTCCGATCGGCTACGCCATGATCGGCCGGCTGGCGCCGCGCCAGTACCAGGGCTCGATGATGGGGGCGTGGATGCTGGTCACGGGCGTCGCCTCGCTGTTCGCCGGCGACTTCTCCAGCATGGTGCCCGATCCGGGGACGGGGTCGGCCTTGACCACCAATGCCGGCTACGCCTCGCTGTTCGGCTCGCTGGGCTGGGGTAGCGTGGCCGTCGGCGTGGTGCTGGTGCTGCTGATTCCGTTCTTGAACAAGCTGATTCAGGATGCGCCGGAGGCGGCGGCGGTGACGCCGGCCGGAAAAGTGGATGCAGAACAAGCAACAGCTTGAATAAGCAGCGCGGTTCGCAGCATCGACGGTACTGTCAATTTGTTACTGTGCTTCTGCGCATCCAATGGGGACAGGCACCGCGCGCATGCGCGCGTGCCAGTCCCCGATGCTCTTCAGGCCGCTGATTGTTCAGTCCGTCACTTTCAAGACCGCCTCCGTCACCACCGCATAGCGGTTCTTCCCCTTGCGCTTGGCCGAATACAGCGCCTCGTCCGCCTGCGCCGACAGCGACTCGATGGTCGCATTCGGCTCCGCCAGCGCGATGCCGATGCTGGCTGAAATCTGCAGCGAGCGCCCGTCGAAATGATAGGGCTCGCGCAGCGCCTGCTGGATCTTGTAGGCGACGATTTCGCAGTTGGCCAGGCTGTCGACCGCTTCCAGCACCACCGTGAACTCGTCGCCGGCCAGGCGTGCCAGCAAGTCGGTTTCACGCAAGGTGGTGCCGACGCGGCGGCCGAATTCGACCAGCACGGCGTCGCCGGCGCCGTGGCCGTGGGTGTCGTTGATGCGCTTGAAATCGTCCAGGTCGAGATACATCAGCGCCAGCCGGGTGTTCTGGCGTTTCGACAGCGCCAGCGCTTTCGCCAGGTGAAACTCGTACATGCGGCGATTCGGCAGATTGGTCAGCGGGTCGGCGTTGGCCAGTGCCAGCAGCTTGCGTTCATGCACGCGGGCGGCGGTGGCATCGGTGGCCAGCACGTAGACGCCCGCCACCTTGCCATCGCGGTGATGGGGCATGTAGGTGGTATTGAGAATGCGTTCATGGCCTTTGCGGACCACCTTCACTTCCACGCTCGACATGTGGCCGGACAGGGCGCGGCGGATGCTTGGTTCGCGCTCCTCGAAATAATCGGCGCCGAACACTTCGACGACGGTGCGGCCCAGCATCTGCGCGCTGGCCACGCCCAGCCAGTCCTTGTACATGGCGTTGGCGAACTGGTAGCGCAGCTCGCTGTCGAGGTAGGAAATCAACACCGGCACATTGTCGGTGATGGTGCGCAGGCGCTCTTCGCTTTCGCGCTGGGCGATTTCGCTCTGGCGGCGCGCCGTGATGTCGAAGGCCATCGCAAAAAAGCCGTCCGGCCGGCCCTTCACATCGAGCTGCGGCACGAAGGCGGCGTGATAGTGGAACTGCTTGTCGCCCATCGTGATGTCGCTCTCAAAGGACACGCGGTGTCCGTTCGACGCCTTGGCGATGTGGCCGGCAATCTTCGCGTAGTCGGCCTCCGAGTAGGCCGAGCGCACCGGCAGGCCCAGCATTTGCTCCGCCGGCAAGCCATAAAAATTCAGCGAGCGGGAATTCAGGTAAGCGAAATTGCCGTCGCGGTCGACCTGGCCGATCAGGGTCGGCAGGTTCTCGGCGATCGAGCGCAGCATCTGCTCGCTGTGCCGGAGTTTGTCCTGCGAGGCATTCAGTTCGGTGATGTCCTGCATCGCGACCACCGCGCCCAGCCTTTCGCCGGTGGAGCTGCGCAGCACCCTGCCGCTGGCCAGCACTGTGCGGCGCGGTTTGCCGGCCGGAGCGATGACCATGCGCGTCGCCTTCACCCGCTCGCCGCCAAGCGCGCGCAGCAGGGGGATTTCGCCCGGGGCCAGCAAGGTCTGGCCGTCGGCGCCGTACAGATCGTAATGCGAGGCCCAGTCGAAGCTCGACACCGGCCCCGGTGGACGGCCGTGAAATTCGCGGGCGGCCCGGTTGAAGAAGGACAGATTGCCGGCGCCGTCGCAGGCGATCACGGCGACGTCGACCGTGTCGAGCACGGCGTCGAGCAGTTCCTGCTTTTGCTCGAGCGCGCGGGCGGTGGCGATCTGCGCGGTGATGTCGTTGATGAAGGCGCCCTGGTACTGGTGGCCGTCGATCGTAAACGCGTTGACCCGCATCTCGACGGTGATGTCGGCGCCGCTGCTGGTGCGCGCGGCCAGGCGCACGGCGCGCTCGTCGGCATGGTCGCGCTCGCCCATCGGCGCCGTGCCCACCATGATCGAGGACCACGGCCGTCCCAGCACTTCGGCGCGCGACCAGCCGAAGATGCGCTCGGCGGCGCCGTTCCACTCGATGATGTGGGCCGCCGCATCGGTGGCGACGAAAGCGGAGAACGAGGACTCGATCATGGTGCGGATACGCTCTTCGCTGCGCCGCAAGCTCGCCTCGACATTCGCGCGCTGGCGGATCTCGCGGTTGAGCGCCTCGTTTTTTTCCACCAGGGCCAGGGTGCGCTGGGCCACCCGCTCTTCCAGCATGGCGTTCATTTCGTGCAGCGCCGCCTCGGCGGTGTCGCGCGCCCGCACCACGATGTCGCGATTGAGTTCGGCCTCGACCATCTCGGCGAGCGAGCGCAGCATGGCGAGTTGCCCGGCCTGCAAAGTGCGCGGCGCGGTGTCGATGATGCACAGGGTGCCGACGGCGTGGCCTTCGGCCGTGCGCACCGGGTGGCCCGCGTAGAAACGGATGCGCGGGCTGCCGGTGACCAGCGGATTGGCGGCGAAGCGGGAATCGAGCAGGGTGTCGCCGACCACGAAGGTGTCGCGGCCCTGGATGGCGTAGCTGCAAAAGGCCATCGAGCGCGGCGTTTCGGTGGCATCCAGGCCGAAGCGCGACTTGAACCACTGGCGCTGGCCGTCGACCAGCGAGACCAGCGCGATCGGCACGCCGAAGGCGGCGCCGGCCAGCGCGGTGAAGCGGTCGAAACGGGGTTCGGGCGGCGTGTCGAGCATGCCGAGCGCACACAGCGCGGCCAGCCTGGGTTGTTCGTCGAAGTCCTGTGGTTCCATACATTCCCTGATGCGTAAAGCGTCCTCGTCGAGGAGCTGACCCGTTCCGCGCGGTTCGGCGCTTGAGGAAGCGCACGGCGGACAGGTCAAAAAGCAGCGGGAATTCGGCGGCATCACCATGGTAATGTGGCTCGCAGGAAAATAAAAGCAAATATGCATGCTGGGACGAAACATGCGGCTTTGACGCGACGGCGCGGCGTCGCAAAAAAAAGCCCGCCTTTGCGGCGGGCAAAACTATTTCGCAAAAAAATAGTGGGGATGGGCGCAGCATAACGCCCCTTCGTGACGGCCCGATGACATCCAGGCAGGCGTGACAGACCGCTCCTACAGCACGACGATCCAAGCGCTCTATGATGTCGAACGAATAATATCTATCATCACTCCATATTGTTCAACTTGCCATATCCGGAGTCCGCCATGTCCATCGCCACCCGCCCCTTGCTGGCCCTTCTGCTCGCCGCCATCGTCGCCACGCCCGCCTTCGCCGGCGGCGACATCGTCAAATGCGTGGACGCCGACGGCCGTGTGACGATCACCGACAACCAGTGCGGTTCGGGCGTGGCGAAGGTGCTGGTGCCGGCGGCGGTCAATACGCCGCCTGGTGAAGAAGTGGCTGCGCCGGCGGCGCTGGCGAAACCGGTGCGCGCCAGCATCCAGCGCGTGGCCTTGACGGTGGAGCCGGTGCAGCATGACAACTGGGTCGATCCTCGGCCGCACAGCAAGATGCTGGCGCGCGATGCAGCCACCTTAAAAGCGGCGCGGATGAGTTTGCAGGTACTGGATGAGGCGGCGTCGGCGGGTCGGCAGCAGCGGATGGCTGGGTTGAATTAGGCAGCAGGGGGAGCTTTTGATCCTGGGGATCAAAGGCAAACACGAGCGTAGCGAAGGTGCCTGTCCCATTGTTCGCTGTTAGCCACAGTCACAGGATAGTTAGCCTCAGATCCAAAAATGGGACAGGGCGTTCGCATGCGAATGCGCGCTTCACTAGTGTTTGCTTTTGATCCCCCGGATCAAAAGCTCCCCCTGCTATTCAATGCAGATCATGCACACGTGCCGGCACCACCGACGACGGCTGCACCGCCTCCGCCCCCAGTGTCCGCACCAGCATGGCCAATTCCTCGTTCTGAATAAAACTCGCCGACGAAGCCGCGCTCAGCATCTTCTCCGGCGCCTGCGAACGCGAAACGGCAAAGCCTTGTACGTAATCGACGCCGATCTCCGCCAACGTGCGGACGGTCGCCGTATCCTCCGCCCACTCGGCAATCGTCTTCATGCCCAGATTGACCGCCAGGTTGACGATCGCCTCGACGATGGCGACATTGGCCGGATGATCGTTGATGTTGACGATAAAATTGCCGTCGATTTTCAGCACGTCGGCCGGCAACTCTTTTAAATACGAAAACGAGGTATAACCAGCGCCGAAGTCGTCCAGCGCCACCTTGACGCCGAACGCCCGTACCTGGTCGATGAAGCGGCGCGTGTTGTCGAGGTCGTGCAGGGCGACGCTTTCCGTGATCTCCATGCACAGGCGGCTGGCCACGTGCACGTGGCGGCCCAGGATGTCGATGGTGTCCTGCACGAAGCGCTCGTCGTTGAGCGAGGCGCCCGACAGGTTCATGCACACAAAACGGGTATTCGGCAGGCTGGCCAGGTTGGCGGAAATCCACGCCAGGGTGGTGGCCAGCACCCAGCGGTCGATCACGCCGGCGCGCCCGCTCTTCTCGGCGGCGGCGATGATCGGGCCGGCCGTCTTGACGGTGCCGTCTTTCTCGCGCATGCGCAGCAGCACTTCGAAGTTCAGCGATTCGTGCGGCGTTTTCAAGGACATGATCGGCTGCATCTCCAGGAACATGCCCTCGGTCGCATTGGTCGACGACAGCCGCGCCACCAGGTTCAGTTCCGCTTCCCGCTCGAGGAATGCCGAGGCATCGCGCTCGTACACCACCAGGCCGTCGCGGCGGCCCGTCTTGGCTTCGCGGCAGGCGCGGTCGGCGGTCGAGACGGCGTCCTTCATTTGCATCCCGGCCGACACTTCGATCAGGCCGATCGAGCCGCGCACCGTGAACGCCTTGTCGCCCACCCGGTACGGCGTGTTGCCGATACGCTCGACGATGCCGCGGCAGATCAGCGAGGCCAGGGGAATCGCCGTATCCGGCATGACGATGACGAATTCGTCGCCGCCGACCCGGCCGATCTGCTGGCCGCCGGCCAGCATGGTGGCCATCCGCTCGCACACTTGTTTCAATACCTCGTCGCCGGCCGAATGGCCGAACAGGTCGTTGATCAATTTGAAGCGGTCGAGGTCGAGGTAAGCTAGTGCGACAGGCTTGCCGCCGGCGCCGGCACCGGTCGCGCTGGCGAACATTTTTTCGATGCCGCGGCGGTTGAACACCTTGGTCAGCGGGTCGTTGTTGGCCATGAAGCGCAGCTGCTCGGTGGCCTTGGTCTGCTCCGTCACGTCCTGCAGTACGCCCTCGATGCGTCCGCGCGCCAGGATCGCGCGCACCATGTAGCGGCGCTGGCCGTCGCGGTCTTCGATTTCCAGTTCGGCATCGGCCTGGCTGTGCACCATGTCATGCAACTGGCTCCATACCGATTCCTCGAAAAACTGGTTCCAGCGGGTGCGCGACAGTTGAATCGGCGAACCCAGCATTTTTTGCAGGGAAGGATTGGCGCTGAGGAAATGGCCGTACATATCGAGGGTGAACAGGCCGACCGGCATGACGCTGTAGGCGTGCTCGAGTTCTTGCTGGGCATCGATGCGCTTCTCGATCTCGGCGCGCATCTGCTCCGCCACGGCCAGCGCGGCCAGCAAGCTCGAGGCCAGCGCCGCGGTGACCGAATTGATTACCCCGGTCACTTCGCGGATGCCGAACGCGGCCGCCACCACTTCCGACAGGGAAGCAACGAAGGTGACGGCGAACGAAGCGGCAATCCACGACGCCGCTCGGGTGCGCGCCTTGAACATGATGCTGATCAGGCCCAGCGTGGTCACCGAGCAACCGATTACCAGGATCACCCACAGGATCGGCAGGAACACCCGGTAAGGCAAGGACACCGCCGCCACCAGCAGCGGCAGGCAGCACCATTGCATGAAACGCATGGCGACCCTGTAACGGGTGTGGCGGAAATTTTCCTGCAGCAGGGTCTGGTACAGGGTCAGGGTGCACATGCCGTGCAGGGTGATGGTCACGGGCCGGCTGATCAGCAGCCAGGCTTCCGGCACCACCTGTCCCAGCCACTGGATGTCCCAGCCGGCCGACAGCGCGCCCACCCGCAGGTTCAGGATCAGCCAGGCAGCGAACAGCACGTATAAACGCTGGCGGTTGATGGCGGCGGTGATCAGCACGAACAGGGCCAGCACGATCATGCCGCCGTCGAGCAGGCCCGATTTGCGGTGATAGTGCTCGACCGACAGGTCGAACTGGCTGTCCGGCCATTGCACGGTGGTCAGGCGGCCAGGACCGATAAACGCGGCGCGGCACAGGATGTGCGGCGGAATCTGCAGCAATTTGAGGGCAAAGCCCGCTTTGACCACCGACAGGGCCTGGTGCGAGGCGCCGCGCGTGGCTTCGCCGAGCATTTGCAAATTATCCGCATCCCAGCATGCCATTTCCACCGCGTGACGCGACGGAAACTCGATGACGGACTCCTGGCCGGCCCGGTTCAAAGTGTGGAAATCAAACCACACCGGCGCTTCGGACAACTTGGTGTCGAAGCTGGGCACCAGCGCTTTTTGTTGTAAAGCCATCAAGGCGCTGTCGGGCGTCAGCGGCACGGCGCCCTGCGGCACCACCCGCATCACCAGCGGCACATCGTCGGTGGTGGCGTACTGATTGCTCCACATCACAAGCGCCACCAGCGAAATGAAGGCGATCCCCAGCGGCACGAGATAAAACGAGAACAGGCGCAGGGCCGCATCGAGCCAGCGCTGGGCGAGCAGCGGCAGTGAGAGGCGTATCGGATGCGTAGACTTTTGCATTGACCTGTATCAGTGAACTGGACGAAAAGCGGGGTATTCCCGCAGTCAAGCTCTCAGCATACAGGCAAAAAGTGATGAGATGCAACATTTGCCGTGTAAGCATGTTTGGCTACTGTTCTTTTATGCCGAACAGTTTCCACAACACGGCCAGCCGGATCAAGGGTATCGGGCACCGATTCGGACGAATTCAAAGGTTTTCGGCGCGCCGCAAGACCAGCGCCAAACTCGTCAAAACATGATTTCCAGCCAACTTAATTGACTTAAATCGTAGACTCGCGCGCAACAGCCGGCCGCGCGGCAGCGGCCGGCCGCTGCCGTCATCACAAGGCGGCGAAACTGCGCGCGCGCAGGCGCGCCACGTCCGGCACGAAATCGGCCTGCTGGCTGCGCACCAGGCGCGACGCCGATTTGCTGGAAATATCGATGTCCGGATGGCGGGTGTGCTTGAAGAACTTCAGCAGCGGGTGGTTCGCCGCGCTCCAGCGCGCTTCGCCGGTGGCGATCTCGAAGGCCATCACGCGGTGCGGGATGTTGCCGACGTGAAGCAGCGGCACGTAAGCCTTGTCTTCGAACACGTCGCGGAACATCAGTTGTTCATACTGGCGGTCGATCGGCGCGCGGCCGGTGACGACGGCATGTTCGATCTCGTGGTTCTCGCAATACTCGAAGCAAGCCTTGATCAGGGCGATCTTGACCAGGCGGCCGACGCGGCCTTCATCGATGCCCAGGCGGGTCACTTCGGCCAGGCTGGCGCCGCGCAGCCACGCCGGCAGCGCGATCGACTCTTCCAGGTGCAGGGGGCCGGCAACATTGGTCTGGATGCGGGTGCTGCCCAGCGGCGAGCCGTCCAGCTTCGATTCGGCCAGCAGCACGATGCAGTTGTCGTCGTAATCGCATTCTTCCGGCTGCACCAGGGTCTGGGCGAATTCGGGAATGTGGCGGGCGTAGGCGGCATGCCGCACTTGCACGGCTTTGCGCATATCTTCCGCCGTTTCCACGCGCTTGATGGTGAAGGGCAAACGCTCGACCGATACTTGCTCATCAAGCAGCTTACCGCTGAGGATGGGCGTTGCGCTGGACGTGATTGGTGAGGCTGCGAACTGCTGATCCATGGAAAACTCCTTGAGAAAAAATAAATTGCGTTTTATTAATTATCAAGGATGCAGGCCATATCGAAATGATGATAAAGACCCCTTTTCCGTGTCAATTCGATCAATTTCTATGAGCGTCTTGTCTTTTCATAAGATCTAGTTCATGTGCTTTATTGACAGGTCTTCCAGGAAATTTTGCGCACGGCCGTACTCAGAAGCCGGGAGGCCGCATGCCGTTGACGCCGGCGGCACGCTCGAGCGCCAGTCCCACGTTCGCCATCACGCCCTCGTCGAACAGGCGGCCGATCAGGGTCACGCCGTGCGGCACCTGGCGCGGGGTGGCAAAGGTTGGCGCGGGATGGGCGGGATCGGGCGCCCAGTCGCTCCTGGCCTGGCTGACCTCGACCGTGCCGGTGCGCAAGGTCAGCGACGGGTGGCCCGTAAAATTGGAGATTGTCAGCATTTCATCGCGCAGCGAGGGCACCAGCAGCACATCGACGTCCCTGAAAATGCGTGCCATCTCCAGCGCCACCTTGCGGCGCAGGCGGTCGGCCTGGACGAAATCGACGGCCGACAGAAAGCGCGCCTGGCGCAGCAGGTTGGGCCAGGCATCCGGCACCTGCACCTTCAGTTGATCGAGCCTGCCATCGAGCGCCCAATCCTCGAAGGCCGCCGCCGCTTCGGCGAACAGCACCGTGTTCAGGCTCTGGTAGGGCCAGTCCGGCAAGCTCACCGGCACCGCCACCATGCCGGCTTTCACCGCCATCTGCAGCGCGGCGCGATCGACGTCGACCGCCGGCGCCTCTTTCATCCAGTCGGGAAAATAGCCGATTTTCAAGCCGCGCACGGGCGCCGCCGCATCGAAAGCCAGCGGCACGTCGACGCTGGCCACGTCGCCGGCGTCGGCGCCGTTGATGGCTGCCAGCACCAGCATGGCGTCCTCGACCGAGCGGGTCATCGGCCCCAGTTTATCCAGCGACCAGCACAGGGTCATGGCGCCGGTTCTGGCCACCCTGCCGTAGGTCGGGCGCAAGCCGGTGATACCGCAGCGCATGGCCGGGCTGACGATGCTGCCGCCCGTTTCGCTGCCCACCGAAAACGCCACCAGGCCGGCTGCCGTGGCCGCGCCCGGTCCGGCGCTCGAGCCTGATGCGCCCTCTTCCAGCAGCCAGGGGTTCATGGTCTGGCCGCCGAACCAGATATCGTTGAGCGCCAGCGCGCCCAGGCTCAGCTTGGCAACCAGCACGGCGCCGGCGGCGTTCAGGCGCGCCACCACGGCGCTGTCGCGCGCGGGTACGTGGTTGCGCATCGGCTCGGCGCCCCAGGTGGTGGCGGTGCCGGCCGTGTCCAGCAAATCCTTGACGCCGTAGGGGATGCCGTGCAGGGGGCCGCGGTACTTGCCGGCGGCAATCTCGCGGTCGGCCAGCCGCGCCCGTTCGATGGCGTGGTCGCGCGTCAATGTGATGACGCTGCGCAGTTTGACGTCGAGGCGTTCGATGCGCCCGAGATAGATGCGGGTCAGGCGCTCCGAGCTGATCGCGCGCGCGGCGATCCAGCGCGACAATTGCGTTAGCGGGGCGAAGGCGATGTCGTCGTCGTGCGCCGGCAGCGGTTTTACGGCAGTGCTGCGAGTAAATTTCGTCGGCTGGCGCGGCGCGGAAACGCCTGGCAGCAGCGCGCGGTAGACGGTGGCCGGCGCCACGCTGTCGGCAAGCGCCACTTTTTTCGGGCCGGTTCTGCGCTCCTGCAGGGCGGCCATCGACACCCGCCAGTTGCCCGCCGCCATGGCGCGCTGGGCCGGCGTCAGGTTCACTTGCATCAGCTTTTCCGCTTCGGCAAAAGTTGCCGGCGTTACTTCCGGGCCGCTGGCCGCCGTCGCGCCGAAAGTGGGCGGTGCGCCGGCCGGCGCTTCCTGGCCGGTCTGGGCCTTGACGGACTGCGTGGCGGCCAGCAGGCCGAGGGGGGCTTTGATGAGGAAGTCGCGGCGTAGGGTCATGGGTGATCGATCATTGAAGAGGTCGCAAGGCGCTGCCCGATGGTAGCACCTTGGCAATGTCATTCAAGTATCAAATTGTTGCGCCGTCAAGGATCGAGCAAGCCTTCGCCCAGCTTGTTCGCGAGGTAATCCACCAGCGCAGCCACCCTCGGCGCCAGCGCACCCTGCTTGTAAAACACCGCCCACACATTCTGCGACCACGGCAAAGTCACTGCTTCCAGCACCGGCACCAGGGTACCGGCGGCGATATCGGCCCTGGTCATGAAATGCGACAGGCAGGCAATCCCCGCGCCGTTCAGGGCCAGGTGGCGCAAGGTGGCGCCGTTCGAGGCGCGCAGCGCCGGTTCGATCGGCATGCCTTCGGCACCACCGTGCGCCAGCGGCCAGATGTTCAGCGAGGCCGGCACCGTAAAACCCAGCAGGCGGTGCCGGTGTAAATCCTCGGCGGTGCCGGGATGGCCGTGTTTGGCCAGATAAGCGGGCGAAGCCAGCAGGCGCAAGCGGCTGCCGCCCAGGCGGCGTGCATTCAGGGTCGAGTCGGCCAGGTTGCCGATGCGAATCGCCAGGTCGGCGCGTTCCTCGATCAGGTCGATAAAGGTCTCGCCGCTGGTCAGCTCCAGCCGCACCAGCGGGTAGCGGTCCATGAAACCGGCCGCCAGCGGAGCGATCAAATGATCGAAGGCCGGCGTCGCCGCGTTCACCCGCACCAGGCCGGCGGGCTGGGCGCGCCGGTGCGACAGCTGCGCCTCGGTGTCGGCCAGTTCCGCCAGCAATTTTCGCGCGCGCTCCAGCAGCCAGGCGCCCTCTTCCGTCAAGTCCAGGCGGCGGGTGGTGCGGGTGATCAGGGTCATGCCCAGCTTCGCTTCCAGCCGCGACATGGTGCGGCTGACCCCGGACGGCGTCTGTCCCAGTCGCTCCGCGGCGGCGGAAAACGAACCGCCGCTGATGACGGCGTCGAAGGTAATCAGGGCGGGCAAGTCGAGCATTGATGACTCCGGGTCAAAAGTCAATTGTACGGCAAGGGCTGTTTCCCGCAGCCGTGCCCGGCCACACTGCATGCCTGTTCATTTATCAGGAATCGCCATGCCACTCGCACTCTGGGCACTGACCTTGTCGGCCTTCGCCATCGGCACCACGGAATTTGTCATCGTCGGCCTGTTGCCGACCATCGCGCTCGACCTCGGTGTAACCCTGCCATCGGCGGGCCTGCTGGTCAGCCTGTACGCCGTCGGCGTCGCCATCGGCGCCCCCGTGCTGACCGCCCTCACGGGAAGCATCCCCCGCAAGCAATTGCTGCTAGGCCTGATGGTCATTTTCACCATCGGCAACCTGCTGGCCTGGCTGGCCCCCGGCTATGCCACCCTGATGGGCGCCCGCGTGCTGACCGGCCTGGCGCACGGCGTGTTCTTTTCGATCGGCTCGACCATCGCCACCAGCCTGGTGCCGAAAGACAAGGCCGCCAGCGCCATCGCCCTGATGTTTTCCGGCTTGACGGTGGCGCTGGTCACCGGCGTGCCGCTGGGCACCTGGATCGGCCAGCACTTCGGCTGGCAGGCGACCTTCCTGGCGGTCTCGACCTTGGGCGTGATCGCGGTGATCGGCAGCGCCCTGCTGGTACCTGCCAACATCAGCGGCAGCGCACCGACCACCATCGCCACCCAGCTCGCCATCCTCAAGAAACCCAGATTGCTGCTGGTGTACGCCATGACCACCCTCGGCTACGGCGGCAGTTTTATTGCGTTTACTTACTTGGCGCCGATCTTGCAGCAGGTGTCCGGTTTCTCGGCGTCCAGCGTCGGCCTGGTGATGCTGGTGTACGGCATTTCCGTCGCCTTCGGCAATATCTGGGGCGGCAAACTGGCCGACAAGCAGGGCCCGGTGCGTGCCTTGCAGATCGTGTTCGGCTTGCTGGCCGCCGTACTGCTGGTGCTGACCTGGACCGCGCCGAACATCTACCTGGTATTGATTACCGTGCTGGCCTGGGGCGCGGTCGCCTTCGGCAATGTGCCGGGTCTGCAGGTGTACGTGGTCAAACGCGCCGAGATCGATGCGCCCAACGCCGTCGATGTCGCCTCGGGCCTTAACATCGCGGCATTCAACGTCGGCATCGCCCTGGGCGCCTGGGCCGGCGGCCTGATCGTCGCGCATGTCGGCCTGATGGCGACGCCGTGGATCGGCGCCCTGGTGGTGGTGGGCGCGTTCGGCCTGACCACCCTGGCCGGACGGCTGGACCGGCGCGATGCGGCGCTGGTGGCGGATCCGGTCAGGCTGGCGGCTTGAACCGGCAGCAGCGGGATTATTTATCCAGCGCCCGATAATGCCGGAAAATCCCCTCTTCGCTGAACGGGATCCGACGCTTCGACTTCAAATATGCCGCGATATTCGGCCGCGCCGCCACCTGTTCGCGCAGCAGCATCATGCGCGGATAATCGGGCTCCAGCCGCGCCAGCGCTTTCGGAAACGCATACCGCAGGCCCTCGATCAGCTGAAACAGCGACAGATCCGCGTACGTCAATTTCGCGCCCAGCAGGTAGCCGCCCTTGCCCGCCTGCTCCAGCACGCCCTCGAAATAATCGAAAAATTTGGGGATGCGCTCGCCGATGAACGCCGCGGCGCGTTTCCTGGCGGCGGCGCTCTGCTGTTCGTAGGACTGCGACACCGACAGGGGATGATGGGTGTCGTGCACTTCGGCGACGACGTCGGCGATGGTCAGTTGCAGCTGGTTGACCCAGGCGCGGCCGGCGGCGGCGCGCGGGGCCAGGCCGTGGGCGGCGCCGATGAATTGCAGTATGTTGGCGACCTGCGCGATGGTCTGCTCGCCGGCCACCAGGAAGGGCGGCGCGAACGGCGGCGTGGCGCCCTGCGCCATCTTCTTCATCAGTTTTTTTGTGCCGTCCTTGCCGCGGGCGACGTCGACATACGGCGCCTGCGCTTCCTCCAGCGCCAGCCGGATGAATTCGCCGCGGCCCTGGATGGTGGGCCAGTAATACAGTTGGTAGCTCATGCACGTTCTCCCGCGAAGTGATCGATGAGCTTGATTATCAGACAATCTCCGCAAGCGCGGCGCACCGTGATAATGTCGCGCTACCGCGCCATCGATAAGGGCGGACATCCAGACCAATACTTATACAATAGGGAGAAACCCATGCTCAAAAAGATCGCCTTCGGCGTGCTCGCCATCATCGTCGTCATCCTGCTGATGGCGGCCATGAAGCCGAACAGTTTTACCATTTCACGCTCGATCGCCATCCAGGCGCCGCCCGAGAAAATCGCCGCGCTGATCACCGATTTCCACCAGTGGCAAGCCTGGTCGCCATGGGAAAAACTCGACCCGGCCATGCAGCGCACCTTCAGCGGCGCCGACAAGGGCGTGGGCGCCGTGTACACCTGGCAGGGCAACAAGGACGTCGGCCGCGGCCGCATGGAAATCGTCGAGGCCGCAACGCCCGCGCGCACCGTCGTCAAGCTCGATTTCGTCGAGCCTTTTGCGTCCAGCAATGTGACCACCTTCAGCCTGGTGCCCGCCGGCAGCGGCACCTCGGTCACCTGGACCATGTCGGGGCCGATGCTGTTCATCTCCAAGCTGATGACGGTCTTCGTCAGCATGGATGCGATGATCGGCAAGGATTTCGACAAGGGCCTGGCCCAGCTGAAAACCGCCGCCGAAAAGTAAAACCGTTTCAGTGCACCATCCGCGGCCGGGTTCCGGCAAACCTGACCGCGGTCAATTTGCCGCTCTTGTCGTTCGTGCTATGATCCGCCTTCGCTAGGGGTCCTGGAACGCGTGGTTTGCGTATCCGGGTGAGAAATACCCTCCGTACCTGATCTGGATAATGCCAGCGAAGGAAAGCGCAAAGCAGTTCCCTCCTTTGTTCGCTCCTCCCCGCTTTTCGCTCCTCCTGGCTCCGGTTTTATGATCGCGCTTGTCCGGTTTCCGACCAGGCCAGCGCTGCACAACGAGCAAACACATGTCACCAGCACACCTGAAATACTCCGCCGCCGCCTTCGCCGTGATGCAGGCCTTCGCCTTGTCGGCCCATGCAGAAACGCCAGCCGATGCGATTCCCGAAGTCGTCGTCAAGGGCGCCCGTTCCGCCGGCGCCGACCGCGCCAGCATCGGTGGCTTCGGCGAATCGTCCGTGCTGCAAACGCCGGTGTCGATCACCGTCATCGACCAGCAAAAGCTGCAGGACTTCAGCATCCGCAACGCCACCGAGGCGATGAGTTACGACGCCAGCGTCAGCGACTCCTACAACGCGGTCGGCTACGCGGAGAATTTTTCGATCCGCGGTTTCAATCTCGATAACACCTCGAGCTACCGCAAGGACGGCCTGGCGATTCCCGGCGACACCCAGATCCCGCTGGAGAACAAGGAACGCATCGAAGTACTGAAAGGACTGGCCGGACTGCAGGCCGGCGTCGCCGCGCCGGGCGGTATCATCAACTTCGTCACCAAGCGTCCCACCGAATCGGATCTGCGCAAGGCCACTGTCGAAGTGCGCGAACGGGGCACCGTGTACGGCGCCGTCGACCTGAGCGGACGCTTCGAAGACCGCCGCTTCGGCTACCGCATCAACGCCGCCGCCGAAAAGCTGCGCTCCTACATCAAGGGCGCCGACGGCGAGCGCCAGTTTATCTCGGGCGCCTTCGACTGGCAGATCAGCCCCGACGCCCTGCTGCAGGTCGACGCCGATTACCAGCACAAATCGCAGCTGACCGCGCCCGGCTACCAGCTCATTCGCGGCGTCGACCTGCCGTCGAACATTTCGCAAACCCTGCTGCTCAACGACCAGCCGTGGGCGCGCCCGGTCGACACCCGCTCGACCAACCTTGGCGCGCGTTTCACCTACCGCTTCAGCGACGCCTTGAACGCCGAAGCGGCCGTCAACAAGCACTGGTTCAAGCGCGACGACTACACCGCCTTCCCTTACGGCTGCAGCAATGAGGGCGCCGGCTACTACCCCGGCTTCTGCTCGAACGGCGACTACGACGTGTACGACTACCAGAGCGCGGGCGAGAGCAAATCGCCGCTGGCTTTCGAGACCATGCTGCACGCGAAATTCGCCACCGGCGCAGTGACCCACCAGGCCACCGCCGGCTTCTCGCTGTTCACCCGCGAAGACAAGGCCGGCGACTATGTCTACGATTACGCCGGCTACAGCAACATCTATCATCCGCTGATCACCGCGCCGGCAGCCGGCAACCCGGTCACCGGCCCGGCCTACCTGCGCCGCAAGGAAAACGAACGCGCCGTGTATGTGCAGGATATCGCCGCCCTGACCCCGCAGATCAATCTGTACACGGGTCTGCGCTACATCTCGCTCAAGCGCGATGAATTCGTGGACGCCACCCTGCCTTACGTGCACAGCCAGACTCACTACGTGCTGCCGACGGTGGCGCTGCAATACAATGTCAGTTCGAACTGGAACGTGTACGCCTCGGCCACCCACGGCCTCGAACACGGCGGCGTTGCGCCGCTGGAGACGGAAAACCAGGGCACGGCGCTGGCGCCGAGCCGCTCGAAGCAGTTCGAAATCGGCACCAAGGGAACGATCGGCAACAGCACCACGCTGGCGCTGGCCGTGTTCGACATCCGCCGCAGCCACGAATTTACCGATGCGGATAATTTTTATGTCCGCGCCGGCGACGAGCAGCACCGCGGCATCGAAGCGAACATCGAAGGCCGCCCCACCAAAAATCTGCGCTACGGCGCCTCGCTGCTGGCCTTGAACACCAAGCAAAGCGGCACCGGTGTGGCCGACTTCGACGGCAAGCGCGTCACCGACGTCCCCAACTTCAAATCGAGCGCCTGGGTCGACTACGAGCTGCCGCAGATGCCGTCGGTGAAACTGAATGCCCTGTGGCGCTATTCGGGCAGCAAATCCTTCGATCTGGCCAACACCGTCGAAGTGCCGTCCTACCACCTGTTCGACGCCGGCGCCGCCTGGACCACGCGCATCGCCGGCAAGAACACCGTCGTGCGGCTGCAGGTAATCAATGTGTTCGACAAATTTTACTGGAGAGACGTGACACCGGCGCTGGGCGGCTATCTGCTCACCGGCACGCCGCGCACGGCCCGCTTGTCCGCGCAAATCGATTTCTGACGCGGGCAGCATCGGGGACTGGCACTACAGGTGCCTGTCCCCATTTTCAGCTCCGCAGCAAGACTTGGATTTGGCCACGGATAAAAAATGGGGACAGGCAACGAGTGCCAGTCCCCGATGCTCTTCACGTCGCCGTTTAAAACACGTACTGAATCCGCGTCGAAAACGTGTTGCCGTGGATCGCGGAGTTTTTACCGGTCAGCAGCGCTGCTTCATATCTCACCTCCTGCTTGCCCCCCATATGCCAGGTGCCGAACAGCGCCGGCCCCGCCCGGTGCGATTGCTGCCGCCGTGGCAGCCAGTGGTTCCATTCGCCGACTTCACCGAAGCCTTGCACGCCCCATTGCAGCTTCTCCTTCCAGCGGTATTTGACTTGCCACTGGTAGGCCAGCTCGGTCGGCTCGCGCTGGTCGCCATGCAGTTCGCGCTGGAAGAACAGGTTGACATTGAACTGCGTGCGGCCGATTTCGGTTTGCAGCACGGGGCCGTATTCGACGGCCATTTCGCCCGAGCCGTCGGTGGCGCGTTCGATGTTGGTGTGGAAGGCAAGATCGAAGGGATACTGGCCCTGGGTCAGCATGAAATCGTTCTGCCATTCGGCCGCCACCAGGTGGTGGGTCGAGGCGCCGAATTTGAAACCGACCGCGGTCAGCTCGGTGTACCAGCGTGAAGTGACGTTGTAGGCCAGGCCGATTTCCGGCGCCGCCAGCAAGGGTTTGCCGTCCAGTTTCGACGCCCAGTATTTGAAATCGACGGCGCGCTGTCCTTCGTCGGGATAGGTGGTGACCAGGTAGTAGCCGGTTTCGGCGGCAGCATTCCCGGCCAGCAGGGCCGCCATGCTCAAGGTGCAGATGGCCGGCAGTCGCGCAAAATTCATCATGCTCTCACTTTTACAAATGGTTTATACGAATGCCGCCAGCACCGGCGCCGCTTGCGCCAGGCGCTGTCCGGTCGTACCGGTCAACAGGGTAAATGCGATGTGCTGGCGGGCCAGGCGTTCGAGCAGCGCCGCGTGTACTTGCAGGCGCACTTCGGCCGACTCGCGCTGCAAGCCATCCGGGATCCACGGGCCGTCGGGCGCCGCGACCAGGGTGGCGGCGTAATCGTGCTGGCGCGCCAGCGCGTCCAGCGCGGGCGGCACGCGGCCCCAGTAGATGGCGCTGTACACCGCCGTCATCAGGGGCGTGGTGTCGCAAAACAGCAGGCCGCGCGCGGACGGCAGCAGCGCTTCCTCGCGCGCCAGCTGGGTACGGGCGATGTCGAGCTGGTCGTCCTCGAAGGGCACGCGCGCACGCGTGGCGACGAATTCGCGAAGAAACTCCGGCACCCAGGCGGTCTGCCACTGCTGCGCCAGCGCCGCCGTCAGGGTCGACTTGCCGGTCGACTCGGCGCCGAGGATGGCGATGCGCCGCGCACTCATGCCGCCTTCATGCCGGCTGCCGGCAGGGTGCGGCGCCAGGCCAGCAGGCCGGCCACCGCCATCGCCACGAACAGGGCATACAGCACGCCCGTCAGCAACAGGCCCTTGTAGACGTACAGGCCGACGTACAGCACGTCGACGATGATCCAGGCGTGCCAGTTCTCCAGCTTTTTACGGGACAGCAGCACCTGGCCGACCAGACTGCCGGCGGTGAGGAAGGCATCCGTGTGCGGCACGTCGGTGTTGGTGTAGCTGCGCAGGAACCAGGCCAGCACAAAATAGCCCAGCGCCCAGCCGACGGCGGCGCCACACCATCCGCGCGCATCGAGCGTCGATACCGCCAGCTGATGGCCGTCGCGTCCGTGCAGCCAGCTGTACCAGCCCCACACCGACACCACGATGAACACCAGCTGCAAGCCGGCGTCGCCGTACAGCCGCGAATTGAAAAACACCACGCCGTAAGCGGCCGAGGAGACGATGGCGAACAGCCAGGCCCAGTGGTTCTGGCGGATGTTGAGCGCGACGGTGGTCACCGACAGCACGAAGGCGAGCACTTCGAACAGCGTGGTGTGCAGCCCCAGCAGGACGATCGGATCGTTCATCGCGGCGCCTGCGCTATGGGCGCTGGCACCATCAACAGCAGCTGCGGCTGCAAGCCGGCGCGGGCCGCGAGTCGCACCAGCAGATCGAGGCTGAAGTGGGCGGTTTTGCCGTGCTTGATTTCGGAAACGCGCGCCTGGGTGGTGCCGAGCACCGCGGCGGCGGCGGTCTGGGTCAGGCGCTCCTTGACCAGCCATCTCTCGAGCGCGGCGCTGAGGGCGTCGCGGATCAGGATTTCTTCTGGCGCTGGTTGCTGCGCGGAATGGTGGTGTTGATTCATCGCAAGAAGTATGTAGCACGCAGCGACATTATGCAAGATTGTGCATAAGCTGTCGTTTTTCTGAATCAAACAAAGATTCTTCGTTGCATTATTTCTACAATTACATATACTTTTTTGACAATTTTAGCTGCGAGTAACGCGGCGCCCTCCGGAGACTCCATGGTTCTGCGATCCACACTGCTATCCCTTTCCTTGTTCTTGCTGCACACCCTGCCACTGCCAGCGGCCGCCGCCGGCCCGCTGGTGCCGGTCGAAGCCTTCACCGAAGAGATCACGTACAGCACGCCACGTATCTCGCCGGACGGCAGTCACCTGGCGATCAACGTGCGCATCAAACGAGGTGAGCGCCTGGTACCGACCTTGACGATTTACACTCTGCCCGAGCGCAAGGTGGTCAGCACGATCGCCCTGCCTGGCTACGAAATCCCGCTCGATTTTGCCTGGATCAGCAATGAACGCCTGATCGTGCGCAAGGGCCTGGAAGTGGGCGAGCGCGAGCGGCCCGAGGCGACCGGCGAAGTGGTAGCGGTGAACATGGATGGCAGCAAGCAGGAATACCTGTACGGCTCCAAGGGTTTCAAGCAATCGAGCCGGGGCGACCGCTACGGCGACGACCATGGCTGGGGCAGCCTAGCCCACCTACCGCAAGCGCGCGATGGCCACGTGTTCCTGACCGCCCGCCTGTGGCGCGCCAGCCGCACCATGTTGTACGACATCAATACCAACAATGCGGCCCGCAAGCTGGTCGCCGACATTCCGATGAAGAACGTCAGCTTCGTCTTCCAAAACGACGCCCAGCCGCGCTTTGCGCACGGCATCGACGACGACAATCTCGATGTACTGTACCGGCGTGAAGACAGCAGCGGCGATTGGCAGAAAATGGATCAGAGCAGCTTCGGCGGCAGGCTGCGTCCGTTCGCCTTCTCGCCCGGCGACCGCTCGTTTTACGCCTGGTTCGCCGTCGATCAGGGTCCCTACCAAGTGGTAGAGGTCGATCTGGCCACCATGAAGCGCAACGTCATCGCGCAAGATCCGCTGACCAGTATCGAGCGGGTCGAACGCACTTCGCGGCCTGCGGTGCCGTTCGCCGTCGGCAGCGTGGTCGGCGTGCCCAGCCTGCGCTACCTCGACGACAAGCTGCCCGACGCGATATTGCACAAAAGCCTGACATCGGCCTTTCCTGGCACCAGTGTGCATTTCCTCAACTTCAGCGACGACGGCCAGAAATTACTGTTCGAGGTCATCAGCGACCGCGATCCGGGCTCTTACTACCTGTTCGACCGCAAACTGGGCAAGGCGGAAATGCTATTTTCAAATATGGAGCAAATCGATGCCGAACAGATGGCGCCGCGCCTGCCGGTCAGCTTCCTCAACCGCGACGGCGTCATCATTACCGGCTACCTTACCTTGCCGGCCAATCCCGCCAAGGCGAAATTGCCGATGATTTTGCTGCCGCACGGCGGGCCCTTCGATGTCCGCGACAGCTGGTATTTCGACGACGATGCCCAGTTCCTGGCCAGTCGGGGCTATGCAGTACTACAGGTGAATTTTCGCGGCTCTTCGGGCCATGGCGAGAAATTCATCAGGAGCGGCTACCGCGAATGGGGCGGCAAACTGCTCAACGACCTGATCGACGGCGTCAAATGGGCCAACGCGCGGTCCGACATCGACGCCGGCCGCGTCTGCGTATTCGGTATCAGCTATGGGGGCTACGCGGCGCTGATGCTGCCGGTACGCGAGCCGACCATGTTCAAGTGCGCGGTGGGCTACTCCGGCCGCTACGACCTGGTGACCAAGTACGACCAGAAAGGTATCCCTGGCGATCTCCGCTTGAATAATTTTCTGAAGGACTCGATGGGCGACGACCCGGCCATTCTGAAAGCGAATTCGCCGATCAGCTATGCCGACCGCATCAAGCTGCCGGTGCTGATGGTGCACGGCGGCAAGGACAAAATCACCGACATCGGTCAAGCCGAACAGATGCGCGAGGCCTTGACCAAGGCCGGCCACCCGCCCGAATGGTTTGTCGTCAAGAGCCAGGGACATGGCTTCTACGATGCAGGCTACCGCAAGGAGTTTTATCAGAAGCTCGAGGAATTCCTGAGCAAAAACGACCGCGCGAACTGATTTGGACGCCCTGCCCTGCATCCGGATATCACTCTATTTTTTCAATCGCACAGCCGCCCAACGCCCGCAACATGGAGAATACAATGCGTTTGCGTAACACTCTGCTGGTCCCCGCTTTACTCGCCGGCCTACTTGCCGGCCCCATCGCTGCGCAATGCGCCCCGAAAGTGCCGTTGGCAGCGTTCGTGCAGGAAGACCAATACAGCAACCCGCACCTGGCGCCGGATGGCAAACACATCGCCATTACGGTGCGCGTCCCCAGCGGCGACCGGTTTGTCCCGGTGGTGGTATTTTACTCACTGCCCGAACTGAAGCAGGTGGGCGCAGTGCGCATGCCTGCATTTGAACTGCCGCTCGACTATTTGTGGGTCAGCAACACGCGCCTGGTCATCACGAAAGGCAAAGAATTGGGATCGCGCGAAAAGCCGGTGGCCACCGGTGAAGTACTGGCGACCAATCTGGACGGCAGCAAACAGGAATACCTGTTCGGCTACGACATGTTCAAATCGTCCAGGCGAGGCGACCGCTACGGCGACGATCATGCCTGGGGCAAAATCGAAGCCTTGCCGAAGGTGCTCAACGATCATTTTTACCTGTCCTCGCATTTCTGGTCGGGTGATCGCAGCAACCTCTACGATATCGACTCGGTTGGCGCCATCCGCCGGTTGATGGCCGATGTGCCGGCTTCTTTCATGGACTTCGTGATCCAGAACGACGGCGCGCCCCGCTTCGCCAGCGGCATCGGCGACGACGGCTATGCCCTGCGCTATCGCTACAACGACGCCAGCAACGGCTGGGAGAAAATGGCGCCCAGCGGCTTGCGCCGTTACTCGCCGTTTATGTTCCTGCCCGGCGACAAGAGCTTCCTGGCCAGGTTTTCCGCACATGGCGAACCCGACCAACTGGTCGAAGAGGAACTCGCCACGGGCAAACGCAAGGTATTGTTCACCGATGCCGCCGCCAGCGCGGGCGGCTTGCAATTTGGCGCCAAGCGCGGCGTGCCGTTCGGGATTATCAGCACCAGCGGCATACCGCAGGTGACCTATTTCGATGCCGCCGGCCCGGACGCCAAACTGCACCAGACGCTCAGCGCCGCCTTTCCGGGCAGCGTGGTCCACTTCATCAACTTCACCGAGGACGGCGGCACCTTGCTGTTCAGCGTCGCCAGCGACCGCGATCCAGGCTCCTATTACCTGTACCACCGGAGCACCGGCAAGGCCGACATGCTGTTCGAGTCGATGACCGGTATCGAGCCGGAGGACATGCGCAAGCAGACCCCGATCACCTTCAAAACGCGCGACGGCGTCACCCTGCACGGTTTTCTGACAATGCCCGAACATGTCGCCGGCGCCAAGGTGCCGCTGGTGTTGATGCCGCACGGCGGACCTTTCGAAATTTCCGATCACTGGTACTTCGACACCGACGCCCAATTTCTGGCCAGCCGCGGCTACGCCGTCCTGCAAGTGAATTTTCGCGGCTCGGGCGAGCGCGGCGTCAACTTCGAGGAGGCCGGCTATCGCCAGTGGGGCGGCAAGATCCAGGACGACCTGATCGACGGTATCCAGTGGGCCATTTCACAAGGACAGATCGACGGCAACCGCGTCTGCAGTTACGGTGTCAGCTTCGGCGGCTATTCCTCACTGATGCTGGCTGCGCGCGAGCCCGCGCTGATCAAGTGCGCGGTCGGCTACGCCGGCCCCTACGATCTGAACTGGTTGATCAAGAGCGACAATGCCAGGGCCAGCAAAACCACGGCAAGTGTTCTCAAGCGCTACCTGGGTGACGACAAAGCCGAACTTGATCGATTTTCGCCGGTCAAGCTGGCGGCGCAAATCACTTCGCCAGTGTTGCTGGTTCATGGCGGCAAGGACAAGATTGTTCCGCTCGAGCATGCCGAAGCGATGCGCGCCGCCCTGATCGCAGTGAACCGTCCGCCTGAATGGCTGCTGGCGCCGAACGAAGGCCACGGTTTCTACGATACCGCCAACCGCACCCGGTTCTACGAAGCGTTGACTGCCTTCCTCGACAAGCATATCGGGCACTGAGAAATTCAGCGAAAAAAAAGCCGCAGCGATCAGACCGCTGCGGCTTTTTGTTGTAAACCCCGCGTGACTACTTCCCCGCTTGACTACTTCTTCGGATACTTGATCGTCATTTCCTTGAGCACGTTGTCGGCGTGGTCGACTTCCTGCATCACCCACAGCATGTAGCGGATGTCGACGTGGATGGCGCGCGTGATGGCGCTGTCGAAGTAAAAGTCCTTGGTGATCGATTCATAGGTCGAATCGAAGTTCAGGCCCACCAGTTCGCCGCGCTTGTTCATGATGGCCGAACCGGAATTGCCGCCGGTGGTGTCGGCACTCGACAGGAAATCGACCGGCACGGTTTTCAGCACCGGGTCGGCGTACACGCCAAAGCGGCGCGCCTTGATGGCATCGAGCAGCGGCTTCGGTGCGTCGAACGGATCCTTGCCGGTGTGCTTTTCGACGATGCCATCGACGGTGGTGAACGGCCCCTTGATGACGCCGTCGCGGGCGACATATGGCGCCACGGTGCCGAAGGTCACGCGCAGGGTCGAGTTGGCGTCCGGGTAGACCGGCTTGCCCTGGCTCTTCTTCCAGGCGATCACCGCGCTCATGTACTGCGGGATGACTTTCTCGAGATTGCCGGCGACTTCCTTGCGGCGGTTTTCCAGCGCCATCGACACGTCCTGCATCTTGACGGCCTGTTTGATCATCGGATCGCTGGAGTTGCGGAAGGCTTCGGCGTCTTTCGTCAGCCAGGCCAGGCGCTTGGCGGTATCGCCCAGCTCCGTGCCCTTGTACATGGCGGGAACGGCGGCAGCCGCCGGCATCAGCTGATCGAGGCCGGCCGGATGCATCTTGGCCGGCAGCCTGGCGTAGCGCTGCAGGGCGGCCGTGTAGCGCGCTTCGTCGACGCTCGGCACGAAGGACTGCTCCAGGCGGGTCAGGCGGGCTTTATGAAACGCCAGGTCGCGCTCCTGGTAGCCCGGCTCGCGCTTGGCATCCGGCTTGGCGCGTTCGATCGCCAGGCGGTACAGGATGCGGGCGTTGTACAGCAGGTCGCTGTGGTTGGCCACGCTCCAGGCGTAATCGAGATCCGACATTTCCACGTCGGCGGCAATCACCGCGTCCAGGTCCGACAGCATGGTGCGGTTCGGCGCGGCGGCCGGATTTTTCGCCAGCCAGGCGCGGAATTCAGCGTCCTGCACGTCCTTGATGGCGGCGACGTCCTTGCGTGCAAAGCCGTCCATCAGGCCCTGCGTTTTTTTCATGACGTTGTTGATCGACTTGACCACGCTGGCGTAGCGCACATCGTAGGCCGGGTTGCCCATGGTGGCGGCGGCGATCACGGCGAGATCGGCCTGCATGCCTGCCACGCGCATCGGGAAATCGCTGTCGCGCGCAAAACGGATTTCCGACGGCAGCTTGTAGCGGCTGGTGCGGCCCGGGTAACCGGCCAGCAGGATCGGATCGCCGTTCTTCAGGCCTTCGGCCGAGACGACCAGGAAGTCTTTCGACTTGTAAGGGACGTTGTCGGGCGAGTAGTCGGCCGGGCGGCCATCCTTGCCGACGTAGGCGCGCAGGAAGGAGAAATCGCCCGTGTGGCGGGGGAATTCGTAGTTGTCGACGTCGCCGCCGTAATTGCCGATCATGTCGGCCGGCGCGTATACCAGGCGGACGTCGCGGATCTGCAACTGGCGGATGCGGTAGTACTCGAGGCCGCGGTGGAACGCCGGCACCGAGCAGCGGTACGCCTTGTCGGATTCGCATTCGGCGGTCAAAGCCTTGATACGGCTCTGCACTTCCTCGTGGCGCTCCTTGCCTGGCATGGTCGGCGACAGCCCTTTCAAGACACGGTCGGTGACGTTTTCCACCTGGTCGGTGATGTACACGTTCAGGGTGGGGCCGCCCGGCAGTTCGCTGGCGCGGTCCTTGGCCAGGTAGCCGTTGGCGATGTAGTTGTGCTCCGGCGTGGAATTACGCTGGATCGCCGCGTAGCCGCAGTGGTGATTGGTGACGATCAGGCCGTCCGGGGACACGAACGAGGCCGAGCAGCCGCCGGTCGAGACGATGGCGCTCATCGGATGCTTCGACAGGTCCGCCAGTTTGTCGGCCGGGATGGTGATCCCGATGCGTTTGAGTTCGGACTTCAGCTGCTTGAGCTGGTATGGCTGCCACTGGCCTTCATCGGCGCTGGCGGTGCCGGCGACAAACGCGGCTCCAGCCAGGGCGACAGGCAAGACGATCGATTTGAACAAGATGGTATCCCCGAGTATATGTATATGACGACGGCGCGCGCGAATGGGCGCGACGCGGCAGTATATAACAGGGCAATCGCCGTGGGCAGGGTGTTCGAATCCGGACAGGGGTGAACGGCGGCGTACAGGGATGCAAACAGCATCGGGGTCTGGCACTTGTGCCTGACCCCCTTCTGAACTAACCACCAAACTATGCCTCGTCATCGATGTACGCCCGCTAAACATTGGCTTCGTTTCGATGTGCCGCAGATTCAAAATGGGGTCAGGCATCGAGTGCCAGACCCCCCACTAGCCGTGATCAGCCGCTGGCACAGCACTTGCTGTAGACAAGCTGTCATCCCTCCTCGAGCCCCCATGGACCACGCCCTCGATCCCACCCTCATCACCCGCCGCCGGCGCCGACAAATGGCCGCCGCGGCGATCGTCCTCGCCCTGCTCGCGAGCGCCGCCTGGGCCCTGCAACGCGCCGTCAAGCCCGCGGTCGCGGCAGGCAGCATCCGCGTGGCCGAAGTGCGCCGCGGCGCCATCGCCAACACCATCAGCGCGGCCGGCGGGGTCATCCCCGTGCACGAAGAGCTGGTATCGAGTCCGATCCAGACCCGGGTGGCGCGCGTGCAGGCCCGGCTGGGACAGGAGGTCAAGGCCGGTGAATTGCTGCTGACCCTGGACGACACCGCCGTGCGGCTGGCCCTCGATGCCGTCAAGGAGCAGCTGGCGCAGCAGGACAACCGCATCGTCTCACTGACCCTGGAAATGGAACAGCGCCGCAAGCAGCTGGTCAGCAGCATCGAGCTGCTGGAACTGGACCTGCAAAGCGCCCAGGCCAAATTCCAGCGCTTTAACACCTTGAGAAAAAGCGGCGCCGTGTCGGGCGAGGACATGCTGACGGCGGAGCTGAACGTCAAGCGCGCACAAATCCAGCTGCGCCAGAACCGCGAACTGATCGAAGACGGCAAGCGCGCCACTTCCAGCAGCATCGACGGCGCCCGCCTGCAGCAGGCCATTCTGCACAAACAGCTGCAGCAGCAGGAACAGCTGCTGGCCCAGGCCAGCGTGCGCGCGCCGTTTGCCGGCATGGTCACCGCCCTGATGGCCGAGGAAGGCGCCAGCGTCGCCACCGGCCAGCTGGTGGCCAAGGTGTCGGAGATGAACAACTACCGGGTAGAAGCGACGGTCTCCGACTTCCATGCGCGCGCCATCGAAGTGGGCCAGACCGTCACGGTCACGCAAAACGGCCGCCGCATCGCCGGCCAGGTGCAGACCATCCTGCCGGAAATCCAGAACGGCGCCATCAAGCTGCTGGTGGCCCTGACAGCACCGCACGATGCCCAGCTGCGCAACAAGATGCGGGTCGATGTCGATGTCGTCACCGCGCACAAGCCGGACGCCCTGCTGGTCGACGCCGGCGCTGCCTTCAATGGCCGCGGACCGCAAACCGCCTTCGTCGTCGACGGCGAAACGGCGCGCAAACGCAGCATCGACATCGGCGCCAGCGACGGCCAGGTGGTCGAAATCGTCGCCGGCGCGCGTTTGGGAGAGCGCCTGATCGTCTCCAGCCTCGAACGTTTCAAGGACGCCGACAGCGTCCGCATTCAACAATAACCAAGGAACTCCCATGATCGAACTGAAAAACGTCAGCAAGACCTACCGCACCGACAAGGTCGAAACCCTGGCCCTGTCCGGCATCGACCTGCACGTGGCCAAGGGCGAATTCGTCGCCATGATGGGCCCCAGCGGCTGCGGCAAGAGCACCCTGCTCAACCTTATCGGCCTGCTCGACCGCCCCGGCGCCGGCCTTGTCGCCATCGACGGCATTCCCATCAAAACCTATCGCGACAAGCAGGTCGCCCAGCTGCGCAACGCCACCTTCGGTTTTATCTTCCAGAGCTTTCATTTGATCCCCGACCTGCGGGTGATCGACAACGTCGAACTGCCCCTGCTCTACCGCAGCATGGGCGCCACCGAGCGGCGCGCCGCGGCCAGACAGGCACTGGAACAGGTGGGCCTGGGTGCGCGCATGGACCACTATCCCAACCAGCTGTCGGGCGGCCAGCAGCAGCGGGTGGCGATCGCGCGCGCCATGGTCGGCAAGCCGCAGGTGCTGCTGGCGGACGAGCCGACCGGTAACCTCGACAGCAAGATGGGCGCCGAGGTGATGGACATTTTATTGGACCTCAATCGCACCGGCACCACGGTGGTGATGGTCACCCATGACGAGCGCGAAGCCAGGCTGGCCGGGCGCACCGTGCGGGTGTTCGACGGCCAGCTGGTCGCATAGGAGAGATGTCATGCTGCGTCACTACGTATTGAATGCCTGGGGCGTCTTCATGCGCCGCAAGATGTTCACGGCGATTAACCTGCTGTGCATCGTCCTTACTTTGGTCGTGCTGATGGTGGTGGCCGCCCTGCTCCAACACGCCTTTTATCCGCGCGGCGTCGAGGGCAAGAGCGACCGCTTCCTGCAGGTCTTTCAGCTGTTCGCCGAAGGCCCGACCACCCGCATCAACAGTCCGCTCGGCTACAAGATCATCGAAAAATACCTGAAACCCATGCGCTCGGTGGAAGCGGTGGCGGTGTCGGGCCTGCCGCAAACAGTGGCGGCCTACCAAGGCGACCGGGTCAGCAAACTGGAAATGCGCCTGACCGACGCCGAGTACTGGCGCATCCTCGACTTTCGCGTGCTGGCGGGTCGCGTCCTCGACGCGGACGATGTGGCGCAGGGGCGACTGAATGCGGTACTCAATGGCACAACCGCGAAACGGCTGTTTGGCGGCGCCGCCGCGGTCGGTCAAAAGCTCGTTGTCGGCGGCCAGACTTTTACCGTCGTGGGCGTGGTGGTCGACGAGATGCACGTCAATGCCTACGCCGACATGTGGGCCCCTTACACCAGCGCGCCGTCGACCGATTACCGCAAACAGTTCAGCGGCGAATTCACCGCGCTGCTGCTGGCAAAGAACGCCGCCGACCTGCCGCTGATCCGCCAGGAAGTCGATGCCATCTCCAGGACCATCGTCCACGACGATCCGAAAACCATTGCCAGCACGCGCTTGTGGGCCGACAGCAAACTCGATCTGTTCGCCCGCACCCTGGTCGGATCGAACCGGCGGGACGACTCCGGCGCCGACTTGATGATCGCCACCATTGTGGCCGGCATGCTGCTGTTCATGCTGCTGCCGGCGCTGAACCTGGTCAACCTGAACATGGGCCGCATCATGGAGCGGCGCGCCGAAATCGGCGTCCGTAAAGCGTTCGGCGCCACCAGCGCGCAACTGGTACGCCAGCTGATCGTCGAGAACCTGCTGTTGTGCGGCGCCGGCGGCGCGCTGGGCCTCGTCGGCGCGCGCCTGGCCCTGTGGTGGATCGAAGGCGCCGGCCTGATTCCCTACCTGGCGGTCGACATCGACCTCGCCGTGTTTGGCTGGGGCGTACTGCTGACCTTTGTTTTCGGCCTGATGTCCGGTGTGATCCCCGCCTGGAAGATGTCGCGCCTCGATCCTGTCCACGCCCTCAAAGGAGCTGCCTGATGTCCTTCAATCTTTTGCCTCATATGCTCAAACTGGTCTGGAAGCGCAAATCGCGCAACCTGATGATCAGCCTCGAAATCCTGATCGCCTTCGTGCTGGTATTCGGCGTGCTGGCTTTCGGCGCACGCATGGCGCAGCTGTACGCCATGCCGACCGGCTTCGCCTGGCAAGACGTCTGGTCGGTGCGCATCCGCGCCGCCGAGCGCGACTTCCGCAACAACGATCCGGCCCGGTACGACGCCTACAAGCGCAGCGTGGAAGCCATGCCGGAGGTCGAGAAGGTAAGTTTCTCCACCTTTTCGCCATACCGCCGTCAAGTCCAGCACAGCGATGTCAAGGTGCCTGGCGGCGGCCGCGCCGAAACACACATGCTTTCAGCCAGCGACGATTACGCCGCCACAATGGGCATTCCCATGGTGGCGGGCCGCTGGTTTTCACCACTCGACGACGGCGCCGCCACGACCCCGGTGGTGATCGACCGTGGCCTGGCCGCCATCCTGTTCCCCGGCCAGTCCCCGTTGAACCGTGAATTCTCCGACGGTGAACCAGGCGACAAATCCCCGCGCGCCTTGAAGGTGGTGGGCGTGATCGACATGTTCCGCAGCCAAGGCGAACTGATGACGCCGCAGCATTTCCTGTTCGAGCGCTTCGTGCCGGCCACCTCGAGCGAGGGTGTCGGTACCATCATCATCAAGACCAGACCGGGCACGGTACGGGCTTTCGAAGCGGAGCTGAACCGACGCTTGAAGCTGGTGCGAAACGACCTGAGTTACGAAATCGCCCCGCTGTCCGACCTGCGCGACGATATCTTGAAAAGTTCTTTCATCCCCTTGATCATCTTCGCCGTGATCGCCGCCTTCATGCTGCTGATGGTCGGTTTCGGGCTGTTCGGCGTGCTATGGCAGACCACCACGGCCCGCATCCCGGAAATCGGCCTGCGGCGCGCGCTCGGCGCCCCCAGCGCCGCCATCTACGGCCAGATCATCGGCGAGCAACTGCTGTTGTCGACGGCGGCGATGGCGGTGGCCCTGCTGCTGCTGGTGCAGCTGCCGATTACGCGCGCATTCGGTGACAGCCTCGATTGGCCGGTGTTCGGCATCGCCACGGCGCTGTCGATGGCGGTGATCTATCTGATATCCTTCGGCTGCTCGCTGTACCCGGGCTGGCGCGCCAGCCGCATGAGCCCCACGCAGGCGCTGCACTATGAATAGCACGGACAGGACATGACCGAAAAGACGCACCCCGCACGCATTCTGATCGTCGACGACGACCAGGCCGTGCAGATTTCCCTCGCCCTGCTGTTGAAGCAAGCCGGTTACCGCACGCAATGCTGCGACGACGCCGCCGCCGCGCTGACCGCGCTGGCGGCCGAACATTACGACCTGGTCCTGCAGGACATGAATTTTTCCCTGCAAACCAGCGGCGAAGAAGGCCTCGCCCTGCTGACGGAAATCCGCCGCCGCTGGCCGCTGCTGCCCGTGCTGCTGATGACCGCGTGGGGCTCGATCGCGCTGGCCGTCAAGGGCGTGCAGGCGGGCGCGGCGAATTTTTTCACCAAGCCCTGGGACAATCTGCAGCTGGCGCAGCTGGTCGAAGCGACCTTGCAGGCCCGTTCGCCCGAACCGGGCGCCCTGGCCACGCACACCGGCCGTGCCGCGCTCGACGCCAGGTTCGATTTTTCCGCCATCGTCGGCGCACACAGTTCCCTGCTGCGGGTGCTGGCCACCATCGGGCAGGTAGCGGCCACGCGCGCACCGGTGCTGATCCTGGGCGAGAGCGGCACCGGCAAGGAGCTGATCGCCGACGCCATCCACGCCAACAGCCCGCGCTCGAAGCGCGCCGCCGTCAAGATCAACATGGGCGCCATCACGCCGTCGCTGTTCGAGAGCGAGATGTTCGGCCACGTGCGCGGCGCTTTCACGGACGCCAAGGCCGACCGCAAAGGCCACGTCGCCTGCGCCGACGGCAGCACCCTGTTCCTCGACGAAATCGGAGAACTCAATCGCGCCGACCAGGTGAAGCTGTTGCGGGTGCTGCAGGACCAGCGTTACCAACCGGTGGGTGCTGTCCGCAGCGAACAAGCCGATGTGCGCGTGGTCTCGGCCACCAACTGCGAACTGGCCGAACTGGTGGCCGCCGGCGAGTTTCGCGAAGATTTGTTTTACCGCTTGAACCTGATCACCATCCGCCTGCCGCCATTGCGCGAACGGAGAAGCGATATTGCCCTGCTGGCGGCCCATATCGCCGGCACCGTCGCCGCCAGCTACGGCCTCGCCACGCCGGCCATCACGCCGCAGGCGCTCGACTGGCTCACCAGCCAGCCCTGGCCCGGCAATATCCGCCAGCTCAAGCAAACCATCGAGCGCACCATGCTGCTGTCCGGCGCGGCGCAGCTGACGGCCGCCCATTTCCTGGCGGCGGAACCTGCCGCCAGCGCTGACTTCAAGCCCGGCGCCGGCGGCATGACGCTCGATCAGGTCGAGCGCCAGATGATCGAAGCGGCGCTGGCCCAGCACCAGGGCAATCTCTCGGCGGTGGCGCGCGTGCTCGGCCTGTCGCGGGCGGCGCTGTACCGGCGCCTCGAGCGCCACGGCATCGCCGCATGAGCGTATTTGAATGCGCCTGAAAACGCGCCTGCTGGCCTACCTGATCGCCATCCACGCCCTGTTCCTGGTGCTGACGGCGCTGACGCTGCTGAAGACGCCGCTGCTGTTCGTCGCCATCGAGGCGCTGCTGCTGGGGAGCCTGGCTGCCGGCGTCTGGCTGATCGGCCGCGCGCTGCAGCCGCTCGGCTACACGGAGCGCTTTCGCGACCTGCTGCACGAACAAAATTACAGCGGCCGGCTGGCCTTGACGGGGACACCCGACCTGGACCGGCTGATCGAGGTATTCAACGCCATGCTGGCCGCCCTCTACCGCGAACGTCTCGCCATCGGCGAGCAGCGCGGCTTCCTGGCGCAGCTGCTGGAAGCGACACCGGCCGCGGTGATCGTGTTCGATTTCGACGGCGCGGTCAGCCTGGTCAACGCCGGTGCGACCACCCTGCTCGATTTGCAGGCGCCCCATGGCAAACGCCTGGCCGACGCCGGCAGCGCGCGCAGCCGCGGCCTGCTAACCCAGCTCGACGCGGTGGCCCTGGACGGCAGCGCGCTGCTCACCGACAGCGACGGCCGGCGCTTTCGGGCCCAGCGGAGCCAGTTCTTCGACCGCGGCTTCGCCCGCCATTTTTTGATGGTGGAAGAATTGACGATGGAACTGGAAAGCCTGGAACACGCCACCTACGAAAAGCTGGTGCGGGTGCTGGCCCATGAAGTCAACAACACGGTGGCCGCCACCGGCTCGGTGCTCGACTCGCTGCTGTTCTACCGCGGCCAGCTGATTGAGGCCGACAGTATCGACTTCGCCACCGCCATTGACGCCGTCAAGCGCCGCAACGCCAGCCTGGGCGAATTCATCGAACGGTTTACAAGAGTGGTCAAGATGCCGGAACCGGAGCTGCGCCCGGTCGACATCGGCGCCATGATGGACGACATCGTCTGGCTCAATCGGGAACAGTGCAAGCGGCTTGGCATCGAACTGGCGTGGGGGCGGCGCGATGCGGTGCCTGCAATGCCGATGGATGCCCAATTGATGGAGCAAGCCCTGATCAACATCGTCAAGAACGCCATCGAGGCGGTCGACGCCAGCACGGCCCTCGATCGGCGTATCGAGATTTCACTGAGTTCGCAGGCCGATGCCGTCGTCTTGGCGGTCTGCGACTCCGGCAACCTGCTGGCCGGCGGCCAGGGCGCGCCTGCCCGTCAACTGTTTACACCGTTTTTCAGCACAAAAAAGGGCGGCCAGGGCATCGGCCTGATGTTCGTGCGCGAAGTGCTGAGCCGCCACGGTTTCAGTTATCGCCTCGAAGCGGTGGACGGCATGACCCGCTTCGAGATCGTGTTCACCCGGACTACCTGAGCGACGGCCCCGCGTACTTCATCAATAACCCCTTGGGACCGATGGCCCAACCGGTGGCGGGCGTCGCGAATGCCACCGTATTGACGGGCGTCGCATCGAGCGCCGTCCAGCTTTTTCCGCCGTCGCGCGAGTAGCCCGAACCGGCCAGGCCGGCCGCCACGTAGCTGCTCGTGCCTTTGATCGGCGTGACCACCGACATGTAGCCGACCGGGAGAATCGACGCCGCCGTCCAGCTGGCGCCGCCATCCTCGCTGCGCGCGCCATTGATGCCGGCCATGGTCTTTTCCTTGTAGTCGCCACCTGCGGCCATCCCGGTTTTAGCATCCGCGAAGCCGACCGAGAAGGCGCCGCGCGCCGCCGCACCGGCGGGAATCGGCAGGCTCGCCGCGCGCCAGTTCCGGCCACGGTCGCTCGAATGAAACACCCGCGAACTGGCGGCGCCGCCGGTGACGATCCAGGCATCATTGGTCCCCGCCACCGACAGGCAGCTGCCGCTGGCGGCAAAGGCGCCTTCGTTCGGCAGCGCATCGAGGCCGGTGCTTGGCAACGCACTCCACGTCACCCCGCCGTCGTTGGTGGAGTAGGTCTGGAACTTGCCGTTCACCGGATCGCCGAACAGCAGGCCGTGGTCCTTGTCCCAAAAAGCGATGGCATCCCAGAAGCCTTCCTTGACGGGATTGGTGACCGTCAAGCGCCAATTGGCGCCGCCGTCGTCGGTGCGGTAGATGCGCGAGGCGTCCGCCGGCCCCGCGCTCATGACGATGGCGCTATTGGCATCGATGGCGTGGATGTCGCGGAAGTCGAGTTTGTCGGCGCCGGGGACCGCGATCGCCTGCCAGTTGACGCCATCGACCGTGCGCAAAACAGTCCCCTTGGCGCCGCTGGCCCACGCCACCTGCTCGCTGACAACCGACAGGCCGCGCAGTTCTGACGTGGTGTTGCTGGTGACGGGCAGCCAGGGCGGGCCGGGTGGGACGGTGGCGCAGGCGGAGAGGACGAGGGGGAGGAAGGCAAAGGCGAGGCGCATGGGGTTCCTTGGTTTTAACTCAGGGCATTCTCGCAGCTTGTTGCAGCAGACGCTAGCCACATGTTCGTCCCATTCCCCTAGGCGAACTATGATCTGAATCGGGGTTGCGTATGCTGAAAAAACCTCGGCTTTGCCGATAATGCCGGTCACTTAAGCCCTTGACTGGCTCGTACACGCGCCTAAAACGGATTCACGAACAATGTGAATCCGTTTTTTATTATGGCTCTGCAACTTGACCTTGAGTATTGCTTGGATTTGGCTCCGCATGAGTTCGAGCGGTTTGCCAGTCTCATAGATCCTGTATGGATTGACGAGGCGCTTCTTCAAACAGGAACTGTGTCCTTGCGGCGTCGACGCCTTCCCGCCGAGCGCGTCGTGTGGCTGGTCATAGGCTTGGCGCTGTTTCGTAACGAGCCGATTTGGCATATCGTGCAGCAGCTTGACCTTGCCGATGGGCCATCGCTGTGCGCCCCAGTCCCTAGTGCAGCCGTGGCTGGCCGCGAACGCTTGGGCGAGGAGCCAATGTGGTGGCTATTCGATCGCTTGGCAAGCTGCTGGGGAAGTTGCCCCGTGCCAGACCAAGCGCTGTTTCATGGTCTGCGCAGTTATGCAGTCGATGGCGTCGTTTGGTCATTGCCCGATACGGCGGCAAACCTGCAGCAGTTTGGTCGGCCACAAAATGCGCATGGGGGTGGCGCTTGGCCGCAGTTACGTGCTGTCTGCCTAATGGATACTTATACCCACCTGATACGTGCAGCATGCTTTGGCGATTTCCGAACGGGCGAACTCACCTTTGCTGGGCCGCTCATGAGCGCCGTTCCTGATGATTCTTTGACGATATTCGACCGCATGTATTTTTCAGCAGCATTCCTGCTCCAGTGGCAAGGCTCTGGCCGTCAGAAACATTGGCTGATGCGTGCCAAGAAGCCGCTACGTTATGACGTCGTGCATGAAATCGCACCGGGCGACTATCTGGTGCGCTTGCCAGTATCCCCGCAAGCGCAAAAACTGCATTCTGATCTACCGCCACATTGGAAAGCACGACTCATCGAATGCAAGGTCGGTGGAGAAGTGCGCCAGTTTTTAACTTCACTGTGCGACGCTCAGCGATTTCCTGCTCGCGACATCGCCGCCCATTACATGCAGCGGTGGGAAATCGAACTGGGCTTCCGGGAGATCAAGCAGGGAATGCTAAAAAAAGCGCCGACCCTACGAAGCAAATTGCCGCACTTGGTACGCCAGGAAGTATGGGGAATGCTCATCGCATACAACCTGGTGCGATACGAGATGGCGAAAATGGCCGGTGACCTGCACGTGCCGCCCCTCCGCCTGAGCTTTCAATGGCTCAGCTTGGCCATCATCACGGCGCTCTACCACTGGCCAATCCAAACGCCGGGGACCATCCCAAAACGGCTCGCTCTGCTACGTCAGCAAGCCGGGAACTATCTTTTGCCAGAACGTCGAAAGCGCACCTTCCCGCGAATGCTGAAATGCCAGCCAACCAGATACCCCATAAAAAAATGCCAGTCAGCTTAAGTGACTGGCATTAGGCTTTGCCGAGGGCTTTTTTATCTGACTAATCCAAACAAAAGTAGGTTTCTACTTTTGTTTGATTCTCAATTATGCCAACCGCCACCGAGCGATTGGATCAAGGCTACCGCGGTCGTTTGCCGATCCGCCTGCGACTGCGCCAACGCCCTTCTAGCCGACAAAGCCGTCGCCTGCGCCTGCACCACTTCCGTATAACTGACCTGCCCCGCCTTGTAGCGATTGAGGATCTGCGTCTCGACTAGGTTGGCGGCGGTCGAGGCTTGCTGGCGCAGGACCTGCTGCTGCGCCAGGATGCGGGTGGCGGCCAGCTGGTCTTCGACGTCGCCGAAGGCGGTCAACACGGTTTGCTTGTAGCGGGCGGCGGCGGCGTCCTGCTGGGCGGTGGCGCCGGCCACCGCGGCGCGGGTGGCGCCGCCGTTGAACAGGGTCTGGGCGGCCGACAGGCCCAGCGACCATACCGCGTTCGACACCTTGAACAAATCGCTCACACTGGGGCCGCCGGTGGCGTAGGAGCCGCTCAAGCCGATGTTCGGATAGTAGGCTGCCTGGGCGATGCCGATGTCGGCGTTGGCGGCAGCCACGCGGCGTTCGGCGGCGGCGATGTCGGGGCGGCGCTGCAGCAGGCTGGCCGGCACGCCGGTCGGCACGTCGGGCACATTGGCCGTCCACGGCGCCACCGCCAGTGAAAACTCGGCCGGCGCGCGGCCCAGCAGGATGGCGATGGCGTGTTCGAGCTGGGCGCGCTGGCGCTCCAGGCTCAAGTCGTCGCTCCTGGTTTGCGCCAGCTGGGTCTCGGCCTGCAGCACGTCGGTGCGGGCGGCGATGCCGGCGTCGAAGCGGTTCTGGGTGATCTGCAGCACGCGCTCGTAGCCGGCAATGGTCTGTTTCACCAGCTCGCGCTCCGCATCGAGCTCGCGCAAATTGAAATAATTGATGGCGAGTTCGCCCTGCGCCGACAGGGTTGCCGCCGCCAGGTCGGCGGCGCTGGCCTGGGCCGACGCTTCCGCTCCCGTCACGCCGGCGCGCAGGCGGCCCCACACGTCCGGCTCCCAGGTGCCGCCGATCGACAGCCGATAGCTCTTGTTGTTGCCGCTGCTGCCGCCGCCGCCAGTGCGGTCGGCGCCGGCGTTCAAGGTCACGGTCGGCAGCAACTGGGCGCGCTGCTGGGCCACGCTGGCGCGTGCGGCGGCGTAATTGGCGACAGCGACGGCGACGTTCTGGTTGTCGATCCGGATGCGCGCAGCCAGTTCGTTGAGCTGGGCGTCGTTGAACAAGGTCCACCACGGTCCCTTTTCCAGCATGTCGGCCGGCGCGGCTTTTTGCCAGGGGCCGGCTTCCTTGAAAGCGGCTGGCTGCGGCGTGGCCGGCAACTTGTAGGCGGGGCCGACGGCGCAGCCGGCGAGCAGGCTGGCGGCGAGGATGGCGGAACGTTGGATCATTGGCGCTTTTTTCATTGATTAATCTTTGTTATCAGGTCGGCGACGCTTCGGGATGCGGCACGCGGCTCAGGGCCGCTTCGTCGGCGCTGCGGCTGCGCAGCTTGTCCATCAGGATGTAGACCACCGGCGTGGTGAGCAGGGTCAGGACCTGGCTTGCGATCAGGCCGCCGATGATGGCGATGCCCAGCGGCTGGCGCAGTTCCGACCCTTCGCCGAAGCCGATCGCCAGCGGCAAGGCGCCGAGCGCCGCGGCCAGGGTGGTCATCAGGATCGGCCGGAAGCGCAGCAGGCAGGCTTCGCGCACCGCTTCCGTCGCCGACAGCCCGCGCGAGCGCTCCGCCTCGAGCGCGAAGTCGATGATCAGAATGGCGTTCTTCTTGACGATACCGATCAGCAGGAACACGCCGATCAGGGCGATGATGGAAAACTCCATTTTAAAGAGCAGCAGCGCCAGCACGGCGCCGACACCGGCCGACGGCAAGGTAGACAACACCGTGATCGGGTGCACCAGCGATTCGTACAAAATGCCGAGCACGATGTAGATAACGACGATGGCCGCGGCGATCAGATACGGCTGCTCCTTGTTGGAATCCTGCGCCGCCTTGGCGGTGCCCTGGAAACTGCCGCGCACATTGTTCGGCATGCCGATATCCGCTTCGGCCTGGCGTACCGCAGCTTCGCCGGCCGCCGTGTTGCTGCCTTCGGCAAGGTTGTACGAGACCGTCGTCGCCAATTCGCCGTCCTGGTGGTTGACGGAAGTGGGCGTGGAGCTCTCGGCGAAGCTGGCGATGGCGGACAGCGGCACCATGCTGTCGGCGGTCGTCGCCAGGGCCGAGCCGCTCGACGGATCGCGCGCAGCGGTCAGGTTCGACGCCGAGGCGCCGGCCGCGCCTGAGCTGGCATTGGTGCTCGTCGAAGCGGCCACCGCAACAGTGGCGCCGGTCGATGAAGCCGTAGCCTTGGAAGGCACGTACACGTCCTTCAAGGCTTCCGGCGACTGCGCATACTGCGTCGCCACGCCCATGATGACGTGGTACTGATTGAGCTCATCGTAGATGGTCGCGACCTGGCGCTGGCCGAAGCCGTTATATAAAGCGTTGTCGACGTCGCGGGTGCTGATGCCCAGCCGCGCGGCGCTGTCCTTGTCGATGGTGACGTAGGTTTCCACGCCGTTTTCCGCCTGGTCGGTGTCGACGTCGGTCAGCGCGCTCTGGCGCTTCATCGAATCGGCCAGCCGGGTCGCCCATTTCTTCAGGTCGTCGCGGTTGTCGCTTTTCAGGGTGTACTGGTAGGTCGAATTCGACTGCCGCCCGCCCATGCGCAAATCCTGCACGGGGTTCAAGAACAGCGACACGCCGGTCACCTTGGCCAGTTTCGGCCGCAGGCGGGCGATCACGGCCTGGCCAGCGTCGCCCTTGGCGCGCTCCGACACGGGTTTGAGATTGATGAACATGAAGCCGCCGCCGGCGCGCGAACCGCCCGTGAAACCGACCACGGTGGCCACCGCCGGATCGCTCTTGATGATGTTCACCAGTTCGCGCAGCTTGCCCTGCATGGCCTGGAAGGAGATCGACTGGTCGGCGCGGATGCCGCCGTTGATCTGGCCCGTGTCCTGCTGCGGAAAAAATCCTTTCGGCGCGGCCGAGAACAGGAACACGTTCAGGCCCACCACGAAGATCAGGCAGATCATCACCAGCAGCTTGGCGCCCAGCGCCCAGTCCAAGGAATGCTCATACACCTTTTGCACCTTGACGAAACCCGCCTCGGACCAGCGCGCGAGGCGCCCCGGCCGCTTGTTCGGATCGTCCTTGCGCAGCAGCCAGGCGCACATCATCGGCGTGGTGGTCAGCGAGATCACCAGGGAAATGAGCACCGAGGCCGACAGGGTGACGGCGAATTCGCGGAACAGCCGGCCCACCTGGCCGCCCATGAACAGCAGCGGAATGAACACCGCGACCAGGGAGAGGGAAATCGACAGCACGGTGAATCCCACTTCGCGCGCGCCCAGCAGGGCCGCCTGCATGCGGTCCATGCCCGCTTCGATATGGCGCGCCGTGTTCTCCAGCACCACGATGGCGTCGTCGACGACGAAGCCGGTGGCCACCGTCAGCGCCATCAGCGACAGATTGTTCAGCGAAAAGCCCAATAAATACATGACGCCGAAGGTGCCCAGCAGAGATACCACGGTCGCCACCGCCGGCACGATGGTGGCGCGTACCGAGCGCAGGAATACGGACACCACCAGCACCACCAGCGCGATCGAGATCAACAGGGTCACTTCGATCTCGTGCAGGGAGGCGCGGATCGAGTTGGTCGAGTCCGACGCCACCTCGATCTTGATGTCGCTCGGGAGCTGCGCCTGCAACTGCGGCAGCAGCGCGCGCACGCCGTCCACCGTTTCGATGACGTTCGCCGCAGGCTGGCGCGTCACCAGAACGATGACGGCCGGCTCGCCGTTGAACAGGCCGAGCGTATTGACGTTTTCGACGCCATCGGTGACGGCGGCCACGTCCTGCAAGCGGATGGCCGCGCCATCGCGCCAGGCCACCACCAGCGATTTGTAATCGTTGGCGCTGCGCCCGCCGCTGGCGCCGGCCGGTGCGCTATAAATCTGCAGGCGCTTGCCGTTGCCCTCGATGGCGCCTTTCGGCCGGTTGGCGTTAGTCGCTTGGATGGCGGCGCGCACGTCCTCGGTCGACACGCCGTATTTATTGAGCGCATACGGCAGCAGGTCGACCCGTACGGCCGGCAGCGAGCCGCCGCCGATTTCGACGTCGCCCACGCCCTGCACCTGGGCCAGCTTTTGCTGCACCAGATTCGACACCGTCTCGTAGATCTGGCCTGGCGTCTTCGACTTCGAGGTCAGCGCCAGGATGATCACCGGCGCGTCCGACGGATTGGCTTTGCGGTAGGTCGGATTGCTGCGCAAAGTCGACGGCAGATCCACGCGCGAGGCGTTGATGGCGGCCTGCACTTCGCGCGCGGCCGAGTCGATCTTGCGATTCAGGTCGAACTGCAGGCTGACGCGGGTGGAGCCGCTGCCGCTGTTCGAGGTCATCTCGTTGACGCCGGCGATCACGCCCAGCCGCCGCTCGAGCGGGGTGGCCACGCTGCTGGCCATGGTGTCCGGACTGGCGCCCGGCAGCGAGGCGGACACCGAGATGGCCGGATAGTCCACCTGCGGTAGCGGTGACACCGGCAGCACGAAAAAGGCGCCGATGCCGGCCAGAGCGATACCGATGGTCAGCAAGACGGTGGCGATCGGGCGCCGCACGAAAGGCTGGGACAGATTCATTTGCTGACCTCGGGCACATCGAGCTCCGGCTTGGTCTCGAGCAGCGCACCATGCGGGTACTGGTTCTTCAGCGCGTCTTCTTTACTGCCGAAGCGCTTGTTGAAACGCTGGGCCAGGCGGTCGAAGCCAAGATAGATGACCGGGGTGGTGAACAGGGTGAGCAACTGGCTGACGATCAAGCCGCCGAAGATGGCCAGGCCCAGCGGACGGCGCAATTCGGCGCCTTCTCCCCAGCCCAGCATCAGCGGCACGGCGGCGAACAACGCCGCCAGGGTCGTCATCAGGATCGGGCGGAAGCGCAGCAGCGCCGCCTGGTGGATGGCTTCCTGCGGACTCTTGCCCTCTTCCCGCTCCGCTTCGATGGCGAAGTCGATCATCATGATGGCGTTCTTCTTGACGATGCCGATCAGGAGGATGATGCCGATGATGCCGATCACCCCCAGGTCCTGGCCGAACACGATCAGGGCCAGCAAGGCGCCCACGCCCGCCGACGGCAAGGTCGACAGGATCGTCAGCGGATGGATATAACTCTCGTAGAGCACACCGAGCACGATGTACACGCACACCACCGCCGCCAAAATCAGCCACAACTGGTTCGACAGCGAGTTTTGATAGGCGCCCGCGGCGCCCAGGAAAGTCATGCTGACGGTGGCCGGCAGCTTGATGGCGGTGGCCGCGTCGCGAATCGCATCGACGGCGGTGCCCAGCGAAACGCCTGGCGCCGTGTCGAAGCCGATGGTGGTGGCCGGATACTGCGCGACGTGGGTGATCTGCAATGGCGCCGGCTGCTCGGTGATGCTGGCGATTGCTTCCAGCGGCGTGGATTTGCCCGAGCCGGTCTTGATCTGCAGGCGTTTCAAGGTTTCGATCGACATGCCATTGTCGGTCTTCGCTTCCAGGATCACCCGGTACTGGTTGGTCTCGGTGAAAATCGTCGAAACGATGCGCTGGCCGAAGGCGCTGTACAGGGCGTCGTCGATGTTCGACGCCGTGATGCTCAGGCGCGAAGCGCTGTCGCGGTCGATGGCGACGTAGGCGGCAACGCCGCTGGCGCCGGCATCGCTGGTGGCGTTGGCGACCTGCTTGGTGGCCTGCATGCGCGCCACCAGCTTGTTTGCCCACTCGGTCACGGTGGCGTTGTCGGCGCCCTCGATGGAGACGCGGTACTGGGTCGGCCCCGTTTCGGCATCGATGGTCAGATCCTGGGTCGGCTGCAGGAACAGTGTGGCGCCGGCCACATTGGCCACGCGCTGGCGCAATCGCGCCATGATCTCTGCCTGGTTGCCGGATCGTTTGGGCTTCAGGTTGATCAGCATGCTGCCCGTGTTGAGCATGGTGTTGTTGGCCGCATCGACGCCGACGTTCGACGACAGCGACAGCACGTCCGGATCCTGCAGGATCACTTTGGCGGCGGCCTGCTGCAGCTCGGCCATCGAGTCGTAGGAGATCGCCTGGCGCGCCTGGATGCGCGCTTGCAGCTGACCCGTGTCCTGGGTCGGGAACAAACCCTTCGGTATCACCATGTACAGCACCACCGTCAGCACCAGCGTGACCAGCGCCACGATCAGGGTCAGGCCTTGCCGCGCCAGCACCCATTTGAGGGCGCCGTCGTAGCGGTGAATCACGCTGTCGAAGAAGTCCTGGGTGCGGGTGGCGAGGCGGTTCGGCTTCTCGTCCTTGTGGGCTTTCAGCCAGCGGCCCGACATCATCGGCACCAGGGTCAGCGACACCACGGCGGAGATAAGGATGGTGATCGACAGGGTGATGGCAAATTCGCGGAACAGGCGCCCCACCACATCGCCCATGAACAGCAGCGGAATCAAGACGGCGATCAGGGACACGGTCAGCGAGATGATGGTAAAACCGATCTGCGCGGCGCCCTTGATGGCGGCGGCCATCGGCGTTTCGCCCTCTTCGATATACCGGGAGATGTTCTCGATCATGACGATGGCGTCGTCGACCACAAAGCCAGTGGCAATCGTCAGCGCCATCATAGAGAGGTTGTTCAGGCTGTAGCCCAATAAATACATGGCGCCGCAGGTGCCGATCAGGGAGATCGGCACCGACAGGCTGGCGATCACGGTGGCGCGCATGCTGTGCAGGAAAGCGAAAATCACCAGCACCACCAGGGCCACCGACAGCAGCAGTTCCATCTCGACGTGTTCGACGGAGGCGCGGATGCCGGTGGTGCGGTCTGCCAGTACGTCCAGCCGCAGCGATCCGGGCAGGCTGGCCTGCAGCTCGGGCAATCTCGCCTTGATCGCGTCGACGGTGGCGATAACGTTCGCGCCCGGCTGGCGCTGGACGTTCAGGATGATCGCCGGTTTTAATCCTGACCAGGCGGCCAGCTTGACGTTTTCGGCGCTGTCGACGACGCTGGCGACGTCCGTCAGGCGGATCGGCGCACCGTTTTTATAGGCGACGATCAGGTTTTTATAGTCG
>JACXTT010000705.1_pt1 | contig 57079 bp, 57 predicted proteins | sample 9270951 | NCBI WGS metagenome assembly JACXTT01 (sample SAMN15532306, study PRJNA645909) | rock metagenome | isolation source: weathered quartz diorite | place: Puerto Rico | collected 2017-06-21
CGGCTTCTTGGGTGTAAAGAGCCCCACGATTTTCCCCCTTGCCCCTGAACGCCCCCTCCTGTATCGGAGGGATACGCGACGGCATTAAAACCAAAAATTAATGTAATGGCAACGGCCTACGAGCTTTTTCTCGACTGATTCGCGTGACGGCATCCACAATTGGCCGAATTTGTCGATGGCCTGCTTTTTGCTGTGACGCACTCGGTTCATGCCAGGGATACTGCTACATCTATACTCTGAGTTGTTTTGACTCACGTCTCGCAAACACCCAAACCATGCAAATTCTCAAGCGGTTGCTGCGCTGGATCCTGGTCCTGGCTTTTACGGGTTTGCTGCTGGGCGTCGCGGCGATCGGCGTGGCCTACTGGCTGATTTCCCCCCGGCTCCCCTCGGTGGCCGTCCTTAAGGACTACCACATGCAGGTGCCGCTGCGGGTGCTGTCCGCCGACGGCAAGCTGATCGCGAGCTTCGGCGAGACCCGCCGCATCCCGGTCGCCATCGGGGAGGTGCCCGAGCGCCTCAAGCACGCCGTGCTGGCGGCCGAGGACGCCAGCTTCTACCAGCACCCCGGGGTGGACTGGCATGGCATCGCTCGCGCGGGCTGGCACGTGGTCGTGTCCGGCGGCGACAAGGGTCCTGGCGGCTCCACCATCACCCAGCAGGTGGCGCGCAACTTCTTCCTGAGCCCCGAAAAGCTCTATTCCCGCAAGCTGACCGAGATCTTCATCGCCCTGCGCATGGAGAGCGAGCTGACCAAGGACCAGATCCTCGAGCTCTACCTCAACAAGATGTTCCTGGGACATCGCTCCTATGGCGTGGCGGCCGCCGCTTCCTACTACTACGGCAAGACGCTGGATCAGTTGAGCGTGGCCGAGTGCGCCACCCTGGCCTCCACCTTCCAGCTCCCTTCGGTGGTCAATCCGCTGAACAGCCCCAAGCGCATGATCGCCCGTCGCAACTGGGTGCTGGGCCAGATGCTGGAGAACCATTACATCAGCAAGGCCGAGTACGAGCAGGCCGTGGCCGAGGCCAACGCCGCCTCGCCGCATGAGCCGCCGATCGAGGTCGACGCCCCCTACCTGGCCGAAATGGTGCGCCTGCAGGCCCTGGACCGCCTGGGCAACGACGCCCTCACCGAGGGTTACGTGGTGAAGACCACGCTGGTGAGCACCCGCCAGCAGGCGGCCGTGGATGCGGTCCGCTCCGGCCTGGTCGAGTACGACCACCGCCATGGCTGGCGCGGCCCCGAAGCCCACCAGGAGCTGGGCCCCGATGCCGGCAACGAGGACCTGGAGCGCGCCCTGGCCGGATTCACCGATATCTCGGGCATGCAGCCGGGCATCGTGACCGGCGTCGCCGGCGGCGAGACCAACGTCTACCTGGCCAGCCGCGAGACCGTGAAGCTGGGTGCCGAGCAGATGGCCTGGGCCCGCCCCAAGAGCGGTACCAGCCTGCTCAAGCGCGGCGACATCGTGCGCCTGGCGCGCGACGAGAAGGGCAGCTGGCAGCTCACCCAGATCCCCGCGGCCCAGGCCGCCCTGGTCTCCATCAACCCGGAGGACGGCTCGCTGCAGGCCCTGGTCGGCGGCTTCAACTTCCTGCGCAGCAAGTTCAACCGCGCCGTGATGGCCGCCCGCCAGCCGGGTTCCAGCTTCAAGCCGTTCATCTACTCGGCGGCCTTCGAGCGCGGCTTTACCCCGGCCTCCATCGTCAACGACGCGCCACTGGCCCTGCCTGACCCGTCTCGCCCGGGTGGCCTGTGGACGCCCTCCAACGACGATGACAAGTTCGACGGTCCGATCCGCCTGCGCGAGGCGCTGGTGCAGTCCAAGAACCTGGTCTCGGTACGCCTGCTGGATGCCATCGGGGTGCGTTATGCCAGGGACTACGTGACGCGTTTCGGCTTCAGCCTCGACTCGCTGCCCAGCAACCTGTCGATGGCCCTGGGCACGGCCTCGGTCTCGCCGATGAGCATGGCCCGCGGCTATGCCGTCTTTGCTAACGGCGGTTACCTGGTGACGCCGTTCTTCATCAGCGAGATCGACGACCGTGACGGCAAGCCGGTCTACGTCGCGAACCCGGCCCGTGCCTGCCGCAACTGCGCCGAACGCCTGCTCGACACCCGCCCGCCTGGCCCCCCGCCGCCGGCAGGCTCCGTGGCCGGGCCGGCCAACACCGTGGCCGTCGCCGGCAGCGCGGCTGCGCCCGCGACGTCGGGCAGCATCGGCGGGGCCATCCTGCCCGCAGACGCCCATGGCGAGGGCGCCCACCCGCCGGCCCTGGCGCCGCAGGTCATCGACGTGCGCAACGACTACCTGATCACCTCGCTGATGCAGGACGTAGTCAAGCGCGGCACGGGCGCGGCCGCCATGGCACTGGGGCGTGACGACCTGGCCGGCAAGACCGGCTCCACCAACGACCATCGCGACGCCTGGTTCTCCGGCTTCAACGGCAGCGTGGTCACCACCGTATGGGTGGGTTTTGACGACTTCAGCTCGCTCGGCAAGGGCGAGTTCGGCGCCAAGGCGGCGCTGCCCATCTGGATGACCTACATGGGCTCGGTGCTGAAGGACCTGCCGTCCACGGTCTTGCCGATGCCGCCCGGCATCAGTACGGTTCAGATCAACCGTTACAACGGCCTGCCCGCCGGTGCGGGCGATCCGAACGCCATGTCCGAGATCTTCAAGGTCGAGGACGTGGACCGACTGCGCAACCAGGCCAACCAGCAGCAGGAGGACCAGGACCAGCAACACGCCTACGACATTTTCTGACCCCCGGGACATCCGTCCCGCCCGCGTTCACCGAGGTGAACGCCAGCTACCGGGAGGAACAGGCATGGCACGCGGCCAGCATCACCGTATCCACGCGCAGGATCGCCTACAGCGCAACAGGCTGCGCGTCGCCCAGGAGGCGGCGCGACTGATGAGCGAACACGGCATCCGCGACTTCCACCACGCCAAGGTCAAGGCGGCCGAACGACTGGGCATCCTCGACGCACAGGCACTACCCCGCAACAACGAAATCGAGGATGCCCTGCGCGAGCACCAGCGCATCTTCCACGCCGACAGCCAGCCCCAGTTGCTGCAGGAACGCCGTGAGGCGGCGGCCGAGGCGATGCGCTTCCTGGAACGCTTCGAGCCTCGCCTGGTCGGTGCCGTACTGGAAGGCACCGCCGATGCCCACTCGGCGGTCTGCCTGCATCTGTTCAGCGACACCCCCGAGGCGGTGGTGCTGTTCCTGCAGGAACGCGGCGTGCCACTGACGCAACAGACCCGCCGGCTGCGCACCAGCCGCGACGAGCAGCGCGAATACCCGGTGCTGCTGTTTGCCGCCGACGGCCTGCCCTTCGACATCACCGTGCTCCCGCGCGACGCCCTGAAGCAACCGCCGCTCGACCGCATCGATGAAAAGCCGATGAAGCGGGCCTCGCTGGCGGCGGTCGAGGAACTGCTTGCCGAAGCTGACAACGACGATGAGTTCGAGCGGATGCTGCAGTCCGCGCTGCGCTAGGCCGCCAGGGGCCTAACCACCACGTTCCACATGAAAAAACGCCCCGGCATGACCGGGGCGTTTTGTTTACCGCGACAACGGACAGGCTTAGCGCTTGTCCGACGGCACGTAGTTGCGCACGTCGGCACCGGTGTAGATCTGGCGCGGACGGCCGATGCGCGCACCCGGGGTTTCGTGCTGCTCGATCCAGTGGGCAATCCAGCCGGCCGTGCGGGCAATGGCGAACATCACGGTGAACATCTCGGTCGGGATGCCCAGCGCCTTGTAGATGATGCCGGAGTAGAAGTCGACGTTCGGGTACAGCTTGCGCTCGACGAAGTAGTCGTCCTTCAGCGCCGCCTCTTCCAGCTTCATCGCCACTTCCAGCAACGGATCGTTGACGCCCAGTTCGCCCAGCACCTTGTGGGTCATCTCGCGGATGATCTTGGCGCGCGGGTCGAAATTCTTGTAGACGCGATGGCCGAAGCCCATCAGGCGGAAGTTGTCGTTCTTGTCCTTCGCGCGCTTGACGGCGGTCTCGACCTTGTCGGCCGTGCCGATCTCCTGGAGCATCTCCAACACGGCCTCGTTCGCGCCGCCATGGGCCGGACCCCACAGCGCGGTGATGCCCGCGGCGATGGACGCGTACGGGTTGGCGCCGGTCGAGCCCACCAGGCGCACCGTCGAGGTCGAGGCATTCTGCTCGTGGTCGGCGTGCAGGATGAACAGCAGGTCCAGCGCCTTGGCGGCCACCGGGCTCAGCTCCAGCGGCTCGCTCGGCACTTCGAACATCATGTGCAGGAAGCGATCGACGTACTCGAGGTTGTTGCGCGGATAGCGGAACGGCCAGCCGATCGAGTAGCGGTAGCAGGCGGCGGCGATGGTCGGCATCTTGGCGATCAGGCGGATCGCGGCCAGCTTGCGGTCGTCGGCGTTATCGACGTCGATGTCGTCGTGGTAGAAGGCCGACAGCGACGCCACCGAGGCGGCCAGCATGGCCATCGGGTGCGCGTCGTGGTGGAAGCCCTTGAAGAAGTCCTTCAGGGACTCGTGCATCATCGTGTGATGCGTGATGTCGTGCTCGAACGCCGAGAACTGGTCCTTGGTCGGCAGTTCGCCGTTCAACAGCAGGTACGAGGTCTCGAGGAAGTTCGACTTCTCGGCCAGCTGCTCGATCGGGTAGCCGCGGTACAGCAGGACGCCCTGGTCACCGTCGATGTAGGTGATGGCGCTCTTGGTGCTGGCCGTGCTGCCGTAACCCGGGTCGTAGGTGAAGTGGCCCGTGTCCTTGTACAGCGTGCCGATGTCGATGCATGCGGGACCGAGGGTGCCGCTGAGCAGGGGAAGCTCGCTGCTGCGGTTGGTCGACTCATCCACCAACTTGACGATCTTGGATTCGGACACGGAAAACCTCCTTCACAAATGTCGTCACCTGCATGCCGCGGAGAGCGGCAGCGGGCGATTAGGGTTGATGCCGCCGTGGGGAAAGTGACGACACCTCGCCGCCCATTATCGCATATCGCCCCGACAACATGCCCTAGCGGATGGTCGGATGGCAGACGCAAAAAAACACGGGGCGAGCCTGGGCTCGCCCCGTGTCCACATGCGTGCTCACACCCTGTGACAGCAGGGTGGCGGCAGCTGCCTCGCGCTTACTTCTGCGCGTAGCGACGACGGAACTTGTCGACGCGGCCGCCGGTGTCCAGCGTCTTCTGCTTGCCGGTGTAGAACGGATGGGAATGGCTGGAGATATCCACCTTGATCAGCGGGTACTCGTTGCCGTCTTCCCACTTGACGGTTTCCTTGGTGGCGATCGTCGAACGCGTAAGGAACGCGAAGTCGGACGACAGGTCCTGGAACACCACCGGGCGATAATTCGGATGGGTATCGGGCTTCATGACTGGCTCAAAGCGGTGGGTGAAAAGAGCGGCATTATAACTACGGGTCGAAACCTTTGGCAAGTCGCTCAGTGACTTGGACCCGTCGCCCCCGCTACCGTCGTTTTCAGGCCCCCAGGGCCCGGCGCACCATGGCGCCGAAGCGGGCCTGATCCACTTCCATCACGATGCGCGCGTTGGCAGCGTGCCCAAGGCGACGCGACCAATCCACCACGGTGGCGCCGCGGGTCAGTCGCCCATCCATCTCGATCGCCACCTGGCGCTCCTCGATGCGGGTGACGACCGCTGGGTCGATCGCCACGGCCATGGCAAGCGCGTCGGCCGCGATCACGCCACGACGGCCACGCTTGAGGTTGAACGCGCGTGCCGTGCGGAACACCTGCTCGAAGAACCTGGCATGCCCGTCGCCGGCCGCCAGCCAGCTATCGAACTCGAGTTCGTCGAACGCATGCCGCAGCACGACCTCCCAGTCGACCAGGTCGAACGACGGGAACGCCTCGAACACCACGTGGGCGGCTTCCGGATCGAAGCCGATGTTGAATTCGGCGGGGATCTTGCCGGAATTGCCCAGACCGGTGACCGCACCACCCATGATCACCAGGCGCTTCACGCGCTGCGGCAAGGACGGATCCAGTCGCACCGCGAGCGCGAGGTTGGTGAGTGGCCCCAGGGCCACCAGCGTGAGGTCGGAGCGCTCGCGGCTCAGGCGCAGGATGGCATGCACGGCGTGCTCGTCGCTTGCAACCGTCCGGGGCTCGGGAAAGCCCACGTCACCCATGCCATCGGTGCCATGCACGTGCACGGCATCCTCTTCCGGCAGGCGCACCAGCGGCGTCGGGCAACCCGCGAACACCGGCGTTTGCGTACCCACCAGGTCCACCAGCGTGCGCGCGTTGCGCGTGGTGTGGCCCAGTCCCACGTTGCCCGCCGCAATCGTCAGTCCATGCACGTCGGCATGCGCGTGCGCCATCAGGATGGCGAGGGCGTCGTCCACGCCGGGGTCGGTGTCGATCAGCAGTTGCGGCTTGCTCATGATTCGTCGTCGTCGTCGTGTTTGAACCTTGTAGCTTAGGTGGTCGTTTGCTGCAGGCAAGCCCTGGGTGTTGATCCCGGGTTTTGTCATGGGTGTGTTCGCTGCCGTCCGAAGGGAGTGTCCCGCGGAATGAAGCCCTCCCCGGACCGTACCGGAGGCCGCCCGGTGACCCTTCTCTGCTCGGCGCGTCCCTGTAGGAGCGCACCTGGTGCGCGACCGTAGCCTTACGGCATCACCGCTACGTTGGCTTTTCGCGCACCGGGTGCGGTCCTACAGGGATAGGTAGCGCCCTCGCGAGCACCCGCCCCGAAGGGGAAAGGGAGCAACGCGGGCTCTGCCTTAAGTCCTCTGCGCGACGGCGCGTGGCGGTGCAGCCGTTCGTTATCGGCGAAGGCGGTCGCCATCAGGGCTCGGGAAACGGCACGGTTTTTCCCTGCATATCGCTGCCACTCTTAAGGCCATTTTCTTTGGGTTACTTTTGACGCGAAGCTAATCCCGTGGGACTTTGACTCCGGGCATCCCTGCCCTCCGCCCTTCCTCGCTCCTCAAAGCCGGCGCCATCCATGGCGCCTCCCCGCGTGCGGGCTGGCTTCGCCGTTCGCACGCGTTCCTGCGAGCGCGTGGGCCAGCAGAAAAGAAAAGTGACTCGAGCGTCCCTCGGGGACTAGCTTCGCGTCGTCGGCAGACGGTCGAAACGCCCGCCGCGCAGGCAGCACCCTGGCGGGAACGCCAAATCAGGAGCGAAAGTCACTGGGTCCCAGCTTTTGCTGGGATAACGAAGTGGAGAACCGGCGCGAAAAGCCTCGCGCACAGGGTGCGCTCCCACAAAGCCGCGGGACGTAACGCGGAGAGAAGTCACTCAGCGGCCGGGTGGGGAATGCCGGCAAACACCTCACGCATGCGCGTAACGCGCCGCCCCACCTATCCATCGCGTGATCAGCTGCTCCGCCGCCTGCGGATGCCGCTCCAGCAAATGCGCCCCCACCTCCTGCACCGCAGGCAACAGGTGCGCATCGCGCGCGAGGTCGGCGATACGGAAACTCAGCTGGCCGGTCTGCCGCGTGCCCAGCACCTCGCCCGGACCACGCAGCTCCAGGTCCTTCTCGGCAATGCGGAACCCGTCGTTGGTCTCGCGCATCACCTGCAGGCGCTCGCGCGCCAACTGGCCCAGCGGCGGCTGGTACAGCAGCACGCAATTGGAGGCGACGGCGCCGCGCCCCACGCGACCACGCAACTGGTGCAACTGGGCAAGCCCCAGTCGCTCGCTGTTCTCGATCACCATCAGGCTCGCGTTGGGCACATCCACGCCCACTTCGATCACCGTGGTGGCGACCAGCACCGACAGCTCTCCCGCCTTGAACGCATCCATCACCGCCTGCTTTTCCTTGGGCTTCATGCGCCCATGGATCAGGCCGATCCGGCAATCGTCCAGCGCAGCCGACAGTTCGGCGTGCGCCACCTCGGCGGCCTGTGCACGCAGCTGCTCGGATTCCTCGATCAGCGTGCACACCCAGTAGGCCTGGCGCCCCTCCTGGCAGGCCGCATGGATGCGCTCGATGACGTCGAAGCGGCGCGCATTGGAGATGGCGATGGTCTGCACCGGGGTTCGCCCCGGCGGCAGTTCGTCGATGGCGGAAACGTCGAGATCCGCATAGGCGCTCATGGCCAGCGTGCGGGGAATCGGCGTAGCCGTGAGCACCAGCTGGTGGGGCACCAGGCCCGTGTCGTGGTCGGCCCCCTTGTCGCGCAGGGCCAGGCGCTGCTGCACGCCGAAGCGGTGCTGCTCGTCCACGATGACCAGTCCCAGTTGCGCGAAGGCCACGCCCTCCTGCATCAGTGCATGGGTACCCACCACGACGTGCGCGCCGGACGCGACACGCTGCAGGGCCTGCTGTCGTGCCTTGCCGGCGACCTTGCCGGCCAGCCACGCCACTTCCAGGCCCAAGGGTTCGAGCCAGTGGCGGAAATGGTGCAGATGCTGCTCGGCCAGCAGCTCGGTCGGCGCCATCAGGGCCACCTGGTAGCCCGACTCTACGGCCGCCACGGCCGCCAGCGCCGCGACGATGGTCTTGCCGCTGCCCACGTCGCCCTGCACCAGGCGCAGCATGGGACTGGATTGCGCGATGTCGGCGGCAATTTCCGTCGCGACCCGCTGCTGCGCCCCGGTGAGTCCGAACGGCAGCCCCGCCAGCAGTCGCTCGCGCAACGCACCCGTGCCGCGCAAGGACGGTGCATGCCGGCGGCGCACGGCTTCGCGCATGCGCTTGAGGCTCAGGTGCTGGGTCAGCAGCTCTTCGAACGCCAGGCGTTGCTGCGTGGGGTGCCGCCCGGTGGTGAGTTGCCCGAGGTTCGCGTCCGGCGGTGGCCGGTGCACGTAGAGCAGGGCTTCGCGCAACGAGGTGAGCCCGTGCGCCTCGCACAGGGCCGGCGGAATCAGCTCGAGCTGCGCGTCCGGCGGCAGCAACGCCAGGGCCTTGGCGATCACGCCGGCCAGCCGCTTCTGCCCCAATCCCTCGGTGGTGGGATAGACCGGCGTGAGCAGCTCGTCGACCTGCGCGGGCTCGTCGCCGCTGAGCCGCTGGTACTGCGGATGCACCATCTCCAGCCCCTGCGGGCCCTGGCGCACCTCGCCGTAGCAGAGCAGCCGCGTACCCGGCTGCAGCTGGTCGGACTGGCTGCGGCGAAAGTGGAAGAAACGAAGCACCAGCGTCTGGTGCGAGTCGTCCCCGATCGCCACCTTCAGCTGCGGCCGGTAGCGGAATCCACGCTCGACCGCTTCGACCACGCCCTCGACCTGGGCACGCTCACCCGGCCGCAGTTCGGCGATCGCGGTGAGCTGCGTCTTGTCTTCGTAGCGCAGCGGCAGGTGGAACCACAGATCCTGCACGCGCTCCAGGCCCAGCCGCGCCAGCGTTTCGGCCAGCGCAGGCCCAACGCCGGGCAGAGACGCCACCGGCATGGCACCGGGATCAGCAGGCGTGACCAGGTTGGGGGAAGTGTTACGCGCGGGCATCGGCGAAGCCTAACCGAGCAGGCAGGTCCCGCGCAGCCGGCAGTGCCCTGCCGGCTGTCGGCGCACGCGAATGCGTGGAATCAGTCCAGCACCATCACCGCATCGACTTCCACGTCGGCGAGCTTGGGCAGCGCCGAGACCTCGATGGTGGAACGCGCCGGATACGGCGCCTGGAAGTATTCGCCCATCACTTCGTTGACGGAAGCGAAGTGCCCCAGGTTGGTGACGTAGATGCCCACGCGCACGATCTTGTCCATCGAGCCGCCGGCAGCCTCGACCACGGCCTTGAGGTTGTCGAACACGCGACGGGTCTGCAGCGTGATGTCGCCTTCCACCATCAGCCCCGTCGCCGGGTCGAGTGGAATCTGGCCGGAGAAATACACGGTATTGCCGGCACGCACGGCCTGCGAATACGGGCCGATGGCGGCGGGTGCCTTGTCGGTGGCGATGATCTGACGGGACATGGAAAGGCCTCGTGGTTGCACAGGCCCGACAGTCTAGAGCGAGACGCGATCGAAATGGAGGGACGAAACGCCCCGGTACCGCCGCTTACAGCGGATAGCGATAGGCGCCGCTGACCACGCCCGTGCGGCGCACGCGACGGATCACCTCGGCCAGGTGCTTGCGGTTCTTCACTTCCAGCGCGAACAGCAGGGTCGCCGCCGCGGCATCGCGCTCGACGTATTCCACGTTCTCGATGTTCGAATTGGCCGCGGCAATGGCCGCCGCCACCGTGGCGAGCACGCCCGGGCGGTTGATGACCTCGATGCGCAGCTCGGCGCGGTAGTCGCCCTGCACGTCGCGGTCCCATTCGATCGCCACGCAACGTTCCGGCGACTTGCGCAGCTCCACCACGTTCGGGCACTCCACCCGATGCACCACGATGCCCTTGCCCGAGGAGAGGTAACCGATGATCTCGTCGCCCGGCAGCGGATGGCAGCAGTTGCCGAAGCTGAGCACGCCGCGCTCTGCACCGGTGATGCGGATCTTCTCCATCGCGTGCGGTGTCATCTGCACGTCGGAGGACTTCTTGCCACGCGCGGCCACCAGCTGGCTGGCGACCAGGTGCGGCATGCGATTGCCCAGCGCGATGTCGGACAGCAGTTCCTCCAGTCGCTTGAGCTTGGCCGTCTCGAGGAAGCGGTCCAGCACGGCCGGCGGAATCGCGTCCAGGCTGGTGCCCAGTGCGTCCAGCGCGCGATCGAGCATGCGATGGCCGAAGTCCACCGCGTCCTCGTGCTGCAGGTGCTTCAGGTACTGGCGGATCGCGGTACGCGCCTTGCCCGTCACCACCGATTCCAGCCACGCCGGGTTCGGCACGGCCGACGGCGCGGTGATGATTTCCACCAGCTGGCCCGATTCCAGGCGCGTGCGCAGCGGCACCAGCTTCTTGTCCACGCGCGCGGCCACCGCGTGGTCGCCCACGTCGGTGTGCACGGCATAGGCGAAGTCCAGCGCCGTCGCATTGCGCGGCAAGGCCAGGATGTCGCCGCGGGGCGTGAACAGGTAGACCTCGTCCGGGAACAGGTCGATCTTGACGTTCTCGATGAACTCCGAGGAGGACGCCGTGTGGGCCTGGCTGTCGGCCAGCGAGGACAGCCACTCGCGGGCCCGCGCCTGCGCGCTGTTGGCCGGACCGGAGTCGGTCTTGTAGGCCCAGTGCGCAGCCACGCCGCGCTCGGCCACCGAATCCATCTCCGCGGTGCGGATCTGTACTTCGATCGGCGCGCCGAACGGCCCGAGCAGCACGGTGTGCAGCGACTGGTAGCCGTTCGCCTTGGGAATGGCGATGAAATCCTTGAAGCGACGATCGACCGGCTTGTAGAGGCTGTGCACGGCGCCAAGCGCCATGTAGCAACTCATCGCCGAATCGACCACGACGCGAAAACCGTAGACGTCCATCAGCTGGGCGAACGTCTTGTGCTCGCTGCGCATCTTCGAATAGATGCTCCACGGCGACTTGATGCGCCCCACCACGCGCACCGCGATGTGCTCGGCGGTCAGGCGCGTGGACAGTGCCGCCTCGATCTTGCCCATCGCCTCGCGACGGTTGCCCAGGGCGGCGCGGATGCGTTCGCTGATGACGCGGTAGCGGTCGGGATACAGCGCGCGGAAGCCCAGGTCCTGCAGCTCCGCCTTGAACTTGTTCATGCCCAGGCGCTGCGCGATGGGCGCGTAGATCTCCAGCGTCTCGCGCGCGATGCGGCGGCGCGACGGGGCATCCTTGGCGCCCAGCGTGCGCATGTTGTGCAGGCGGTCGGCGAGCTTGATCAGGATCACGCGCAGGTCGCGCGCCATCGCCAGCAGCATCTTCCGGAAGCTCTCCGCGTCCGCCTCCTGGCGGCTGGAGAAGCGCATCTTGTCCAGCTTGGTGACGCCGTCGACCAGCTCGGCCACGGTCTCGCCGAACTCGCCGGACAGTTCCGTGCGGCTCAGCGCCGTGTCTTCCAGGGTGTCATGCAGGATCGCCGCGATGATGGTCTCGGCGTCCAGGCCCAGCTCGGCCAGGATGCCGGCCACGGCCACGGGATGGGTGATGTAGGGCTCGCCGCTCTTGCGGGCCTGGCCCTCGTGGGCCACGGCGCCTACCTGGTAGGCACGGACCACGCGTTCGACCTGCGCTTCGGGCAGGTAGGCCACGCGTTCCTTCAGGGCGAGCACGTACGGGGGCAGCGTCGACGTATCCAGGGGAGAGGAGTCCGTGACGGCAGGCATGGCTGTACGGTCCCCGCTCAGGCGACCGCCTCCATGCGTTTGGGCGACATCGGGGTGGCGGCCTGCTCCAGACAGCGCGAAGCGCCGGACATGCCGGCGCTCGGGAGACGCTGTCTACAGCCGCCGCCTTCCATCAGTCGTCTCCGCCCTTGGAGAGGTCGTCGTCCACTTCGGCGGCGGCCCACTCCAGCGCCTCGCGCTCGGCGCGCTCACGCTCGGCCTTGTCGATCTCGTCGATGGTGGCCTGGTCGATGCGGCGGTCGGCGATTTCGCGCAGCGCCAGCACGGTCGGCTTGTCGTGGTCGGGATTGACTGCCGGCTCGGCACCCTTGGAAAGCTGGCGGGCGCGCTTGGTCGCCATCAAGACCAGTTCGAAGCGGTTATCGACTACCTGCAGGCAGTCTTCGACGGTAATGCGGGCCATCTGAAATCCTTAAAGAATAAAGCGACTTATCGCGTGTCAGTGTAGCCAGAGGGCGCTTTGCTGGCAATGCAGCAAACCGTAGAATGCGCGGTTCAGCCCGCCTGCAGCCGTTCCCCGAAACACTGCGGGGGCTATACACAATAAAAAACCAACCAGTACAATATTCCACTGACCCCCAGGACTGTTGCCACCGATGCCGTCCGCCCTCCTCCCAATCCTCAAGCGCGGCCTCCCCTTGGCTGCGATCGTCCTGCTGGCGGGCTGTACCATCGCCAAGCCGCGTACCGATGACCCCTACGAGAAGTTCAACCGGGACATGTACGCGTTCAACGACTCGGTGGACAAGGCGGTGATCCGGCCGGTGGCGGTGGGCTACCGCAAGGTGACCAACCCGCCGGTACGCCGTGCCGTCAGCGACTTCTTCACCAATATCCGCCTGCCGATCACGGTCGCCAACGACCTGCTGCAGGTGCGGCCGGTGCAGGCGGCGCAGAGCACCGGGCGCTTCCTGGTCAACCTGACCCTGGGCATCGGCGGCTTCTTCGACCCGGCCAGCCAGCTGGGCATTCCGCTGCAGGACACCGATTTCGGCATCACCCTGGCGCGCTGGGGCGTGCCGGAGGGTGGCTACCTGGTGCTGCCGCTCATCGGCCCGACCACGGCTCGCGACGTCTGGCGCCTCCCGGTGGACAGCTACTTCTTCGACCCGTTGAGCTACTACTCGCGCAACCACAGCTTCAAGTACGGCCAGGAATACCTGCCCGAGCTGTTCTACCTGGTGACGCTGCGCTCGCGCGGCATCGATGCCGAGAGCTTCCTGGAGTCGGCCTACGACCCCTACGTGTTCATGCGCGACGCCTACCGCCAGCAGCGCCTGTATGAGCTCTACGACGGCAACCCGCCGGCCGAGATCATCGAGCAGATGCAGGGCCTGAAGGACAAGAACTTCGATCCCGACGAACTGCTGGAAGAACAGCACAAGTGGGAAAACAAGCAGCCGGAACAGCAGCAGCCGGTCAAGAACTGATCGCCGGCGCAGCGGATGCAGCAAACAGAAAGGGGCCCCAGGGGCCCCTTTTTGCTGCCGCCTCGCCTTGGCCGGGCGTCAGGCCATCAGGCCTTCCACCTCGCACACGCTGGCCAGCAGGTGCATGCCTTCGGGCATGTTGCGCACCGTCAAGCTGCGCCCCCGCTCGGCGGCACCCGCCAGCACGGCCAGCAGGCAGGCCAGTCCCGCGCTGTCGCTGCGGGTCACGCCCGCAAGGTCGATCACGCGCCGGCCGTCCCGCGCCACCGCCGCACCCAGGACGTTGAGTGCCTGGGTGGCGTTGGCGAACGTAAGCACGCCCGACACGCGTACGGTGTCGGGCGCGGTGTCGTCGACCTGCACGGGCGCGGACGCGTCGCTCATGACTTGCCCTTGGTGTCCTTTTCCATGGTTTCCAGCGCCTTCGAGCCCTGGGCCTCCAGGTTGGTGGTCAGCTGGTCGATGCCGACCTTGCGGATTTCCGCGTCCACCTGGTTGCGGTAGTTGGTGACGTAGGAAATGCCCTCGATGATCACGTCGTAGGCCTTCCAGCTGCCGTCACGCGACTTGCGGAAGGCGTAATCCACGCCCACGGTCTTGCCGTCGTCCAGCACGACCTGCGTGCGCACGACGGTGCGCTTGTCGTTGAGGTCGCCCGAGAACGGCAGCACCTTCACGCGACCCCGGGTGTAGTTGAGCAGGCCTTCCGCGTAACGGTGGGTGATCGAGTTGTAGAACGCCTTGGCGAAGCGCGCGCGCTGCTCGGGCGTGGCTTCGCGGGCATGCTGGCCCAGCACCAGGATCGACGCATAGTCGATGTCGAAGTGCGGCAGGAACACGTCGTCGATCACGGCGATCAGCTTTTCCTGATCGTTCTTCAGCTGCTGCTGGTGCCCTTCGATGGCGCTGGAGAGCTGGTCGGCAATGATCTGCACGACCTGCTCCGGCTGCTGCTGGGCGCCGGCCGTGGCGGGGGCGTTCTGGGCGAACGCCGGGACGGCGATCGCGCCGCCGAAAGCGATGGCGGTGGCAAGGGCCAGGCTACGCAACATGGGGTGACTCCTGATGATGATCCGTAGTGAATATCGGGACGTGGCGCGCCGGCTCAATGCTTGGTGTCGCCATCGGCGGGCTTCTTGTCGGTGGACGAACCACTGACCAGGAACTTGCCGATGAGATCCTCGATCTGCAGGGCCGACTGGGTCAGGACCAGCTCGTCACCGTCCTTCAACATGTCCGGCGAGCCGCCGGGCTGGATGGCAACGTACTGGGTGCCGATCAAACCACTGGTGAACACCGCGGCGGCCGAATCGTCCGGGATCTGGCTGTATTTCTTGTCGATGGACAGGCTCACTTCAGCATCCAGCTTGACCGGATCCGCCTGAACTGCCTTGACGCTGCCGATGGCCACGCCGGCCATCTTCACCGGGGCGCCCACCGACAGCGCGCCGATATTGGTGAAGCGGGCCTTGACCGTATAGCTGCCAGACAGGTTGTCCGCGGCGCCGCCGGCGCCGAAGAACTTGCCCAGCATCTCTTCGAGTTGCTGCGCCGGGCGCGTCAGCGACAAGGTGCCGCCTTCGGCCAGCGCCTTCTTGGAGCTGCCGTACTGCAGGCCCACGTACTGGTCGCCCAGCAGGCCGCTGGTGAAGATGGTGGCGACCGTGTCCTCGGGAATCTTGTCGTAGCGCTGGTCGATGGCCAGCTTCACGTCGGCCGTCTCCTTGCCCGGATCCAGGTTGATCGACTGCACCTGGCCCACGCGCACGCCCGCGACCTTCACCGGCGCGCGCACCTTGAGCTGGCCGATGTTGGCGAAATGGGCCTCGACGGCATACGTCGGCCCGCGACTGGTGTTGACCACCGAGGTGGTCTGGGTCGCGAGATAGCCGAGCGTGGCAAAGCCAAGCACGATGAACAGGCCGGTGCCGACGGCGTAGGACGGTCTCTGGCTCACGGCACGATCCTCAATGAAGGGTTGATGGCGAAAACGGTCATGGCGGCGCTCACATCAGGAAGGCGGTGAGCACGAAGTCGAGCGCCAGGATGGCGATCGACGAGGCGACCACGGTGCGGGTGGTGGCGTAGGCCACGCCCTCGCTGGTAGGCGGCGTGGTGTAGCCCTGGAATACGGCGATGAGCGAGACCACGATGCCGAACACAAAGCTCTTCCACAGCACGCCGTTGATCACGTCCTTGCCCACCTCGACGGTGGCGGTCATGTTCGACCAGAAGGTGCCGTTGTCGATGCCCAGCCAGCTGACGCCGACCAGGTGGCCGCCGAAGATGCCCATGGCGCAGAACACGCAGCTCAGCAGCGGCATGGCGATCATGCCGGCGAGGAAGCGCGGGACTGCGACATAGGCGATCGGGTCGACCGCCATCATCTCCATCGCGGCGATCTGGTCGGTGGCGCGCATCAGGCCGATCTCGGCGGTCACCGAGGTGCCCGCGCGGCCGGCGAAGAGGAGGGCCGTGACCACCGGACCCAGCTCGCGGTAGATCGCGATGGCGACCACCGTGCCGGTGGCCGAGGTGCCGCCGAAGATCGACAGCACGTCATACAGCTGCAGGCCCAGCACCATGCCCACGAACAGGCCGCAGACCATGATGATGATCAGGCTCATCGCGCCCACGAACCACAACTGGCGCACCGTCTCGCGATAGTGACGCAGGCTCTGCGGGATGGCCGCCAGCAGGCGCAGCAGGAACAGGCCGCAGTTGCCGATCTGCTCCAGCGAGCGCACCACGATGTTGTCGCGACTCATGGTCAGGCTCATGCGCCCCTCCGTGGAAAGCCGAGCGAGGTCGCGTAGTCGCCCGCGGGATACTGGAACGGCACCGGGCCGTCGGCCTCGCCGCCGAAGAACTGGCGCGTCCACGGCGAGCCGTCGTCGGCGATGGTCCTGGGATCACCCTGCGCCACGACCTTGCCGTTGGCGATCAGGTAGATGTGGTCGGCCACCTGCTTGATCGCTTCCAGCTCGTGCGCCACCAGCACGCTGGTGATGCCCAGCGTCTGGTTGAGCGTGCGGATCAGCTTCAGCACCTGGTTGAGCGCGATGGGATCCAGGCCGACGAAGGGCTCGTCGTACAGGATCAGCATCGGATCGAACACGATGGCGCGGGCCAGCGCCACGCGGCGCGCCATGCCGCCCGACAGTTCCGTCGGCATCAGCGAGGCCGCCCCGCGCAGGCCCACGGCCTGCAGCTTGGTCAGCACGATGTTGCGGATCAGCACTTCCGGCAGCTCGGTGTGCTGGCGCAGCGGGAACGCCACGTTCTCGAACACGTCGAAGTCGGTGAGCAGCGCCGAGTTCTGGAACAGGTAGCCGATGCGCTCGCGCAGCTCGAACAGCTTCTCGCGCGACAGCTTCGACACGCTGTGGCCGTCCACCCACACCTCGCCCGCGTCGCCGCGCATCTGGCCGGTGATGTGCTTGAGCAAGGTGGTCTTGCCGGTACCGCTGGGGCCCATGATCGCGGTGATCTTGCCGCGCGGGATATCCATGTCCAGGGCGTCGAACACCTTCTTGCCATTGAGCACCGTGGTCAGGCCACGGACGCGCACGAGGGCGCTGTCGTCGGGCTTGGCACTAACGGGGTCGGTCATGGGCAGGCTGCGGGTCGGAGAAAGCCGCCACGTTAGCTGAATACCGGTATGAAGGCCATGCGCCGCCCACCCCGCCACTCAGGAATCGCTAACGAAACAAGACCTTGCGGCAGGGCCGACGTCCCACGGGAACACACCCGGCGTGCGAAAGGTCAACGGAGCGATGAAGCGGCGGGGTTGGCTGATGCAGCGTAAACCTGGCATTGAGGTACGCCATGACCCTGCGATCGCGCACAGGGTGCGCTCCTGCAGGCGCCTGCAGGAGGTGTCAGGCCAGCAGCTCGGCGATCAGCGTTTCATGCCGCTGCCACTGCAGCTCGCTGCGCTGGCGCACGGCATGCACGATCGCCTGCAGGTCGCCAAGGGCCACGTCGAAGCTGTCGTTGACGATGATGTAGTCGAACTCGTGCGCATGCGCGATTTCCTCGCGCGAGTTGTGCAGCCGCCGGGCGATGACCTCGGCGCTGTCCGAGCCACGGCCGCGCAGGCGACGCTCCAGCTCCGCACGCGACGGCGGCAGGATGAAGACGCTGACGCAGTCGGGCTTGCTCTTGCGGATCTGGCGGGCGCCCTGCCAGTCGATCTCCAGCAGCACGTCGCGCCCCTGCTCCAGCAGGGTGTTCACCGTGGTGCGCGAGGTGCCATACAGGTTGCCGTGCACCTCGGCGTGCTCGAGGAAGATGCCCTCGGCGATCTCTCGCTCGAACTCCCCGCGCTCGACGAAGAAGTAATGCCGGCCATACAGCTCGCCCGGGCGCGGCGGACGGGTGGTATGCGAGATCGACAGCGAGATCGCCGGCTCGCGCTCCAGCAGCGCATTGACCAGGGTGGACTTGCCCGCACCCGAAGGCGCGGCCACCACGAACAAGGTGCCTTCGACGCCCCGGGCCTTGGACGTATCGGTACTCATTCGATGTTCTGCACCTGTTCGCGCATCTGCTCGATCAGCACCTTCAGCTCCACGGCGGCATTGGTGCTGCGCACATCCACGGCCTTGGAACCCAGCGTATTGGCTTCGCGGTTGAATTCCTGCATGAGGAAATCCAGGCGGCGGCCCACTGCCTCCTTGGTGCCCAGCACGCGGCGGGTCTCGGCGATGTGCGCCGTGAGGCGGTCGAGCTCCTCGTCCACGTCGCTGCGGGTGATCTGCAGCACCAGCTCCTGCTCCAGGCGACCCGGATCGGCGGGTTGCTTGATGTCGGCCAGGCGCGATTCCAGGCGGGTGCGCAGGCCCTCGCGGATCTGCGGCATGAAGCTGCGCACGTCGGCGACGATGCGCTCGATCGCGTCCAGGCGGTCCTTCAGCAACTCGGCCAGCTTGGCGCCCTCGCGTTCGCGGGTGGCGGTGAGCGCGTCGAGGGCGCGTTCCAGCACGTCCAGCAGGGCGGCCTGCAGCACGTCCTGGTCGACCTCGGCCTGCTGCAGCACGCCCGGGAAGCGCAGCAGCTCCGTGAACTCGATGTTCATGCGCGGGAAGCGGGCTTCCAGGTCCGTCGCCAGCTCCGACAGCCGCGCCAGGGTGCCGGCGTTGACCTGCAGCGATTCGCTGCGCGCCTCCCCTCGCAGGCGCACGGTGATGTCCACCTTGCCGCGCGACAGGCGGGCCGCGATGCGTTCGCGCAGGGCCGGCTCGAACACGCGCAGCTCGTCCGGCAGGCGCGGGCTGAGCTCCAGGTAGCGGTGGTTGACCGTGCGCAGCTCGCAGCTGAGCGTGCCGGCGGGGCCGGTCGCCTCGGCGGAGGCGTAAGCCGTCATGCTGCGGATCATCGGTGGCCTTGAGGTGTCAGGAAAGGGCGAATGGTAAACTTTCCCGCCCTGGCTTGCCCAATCCTTGAGGCCGACGCGTCCCATGAGCTCCCCCAGCCGCCCCAGTGGCCGTGCCAGCGACCAGCTGCGCACCGTCACCATCGAACGCCATTACACCCGCCACGCCGAAGGTTCGGTGCTGGTCTCCTTTGGCGATACCAAAGTGCTGTGTACGGCCAGCATCGAAGACCGCGTGCCGCCGTGGCTGCGCGGCAAGGGTGAAGGCTGGATCACCGCCGAGTACGGCATGCTGCCCCGCGCCACCAACACCCGCATGCAACGCGAAGCCGCGCGCGGCGGCCAGGGTGGCCGCACCATGGAGATCCAGCGCCTGATCGGCCGCAGCCTGCGCGCCTGCGTGGACCGCCAGGCCCTGGGCGAGCGCGTCATCACGCTGGACTGCGACGTGATCCAGGCCGACGGCGGCACCCGCACCGCCGCGATCACCGGTGCCTACGTGGCGCTGGTCGATGCGGTGAGCCTGCTGATGAAGCGCGAAAACCTGCGCCGCAACCCGGTAGTGGGCGCCGTCGCCGCCGTGTCGGTCGGCATCTACCAGGGCGTGCCGGTGCTCGACCTCGACTATGCCGAGGATTCGAACTGCGACACCGACATGAACGTGGTGATGAACGACGGCGGTGGTTTCATCGAGGTGCAGGGCACGGCCGAAGGGCATGCGTTCCGCCGCGACGAGATGGACGCCATGCTGGCCCTGGCCGAGAAGGGCATCGGCGAGCTGGTGGCGGCGCAGCGCGCGGCGCTGGAACAGGCCTGAGCGGACGCTACGCATGACACCCATCGTTCTCGCCAGCAGCAACCCCGGCAAGCTGGCCGAATTCAACGACCTGCTCGCCGACAGCGGGCTCCATGTGGTGCCGCAGTCGGCCTACGACGTGAGCGACGCCGAGGAGACCGGTCTCACCTTCGTGGAGAACGCGCTGCTCAAGGCACGCCATGCGGCGCGCATCAGCGGCCAGGCCGCGCTGGCCGACGACTCCGGCCTGTGCGTGGAACACCTGCGCGGAGCGCCCGGCCTGTATTCGGCCCGCTACAGCGGCACGCACGGCGACAACACGGCGAACAACGCCAGGCTGCTGCAGGAAATGAGGGATGTGCCCACCGAACAGCGTGGCGCCTTCTTCATCTGCGTGCTCGTACTCTTGCGGCACGCCGACGATCCCGCGCCGCTGATCGCCGAAGGCCGCTGGCATGGTCGCGTGCTGACCGAGCAGCGCGGCGTGCACGGCTTCGGCTATGACCCGCTGTTCCTGCCCGATGGCGAAACGGCGAGCGCCGCCGAACTGCCACCGGGACTGAAGAACCGCATCAGCCACCGTGGCCGCGCGCTGGCCGAGTTGCGCCAGCGCCTGGCCGCACCACACGTCTGAAATCATGCCGCTGATCGCACCACCACTGTCGCTGTACGTCCACATGCCGTGGTGCGTGAAGAAGTGCCCTTACTGCGATTTCAATTCGCATGGCGTCAAGGGTGGACCTCCTCCGTACGCCGAATACGTCGACGTCCTGCTGGCCGACCTCGACGCCGATCTGCGGGACTTCGGCGCCGCCGCGCACGGGCGTCCGGTGCACAGCCTCTTCTTTGGAGGCGGTACGCCCAGCCTGTTCACGCCGGACCTGATCGACCGCTTCCTCGATGGGGTGCGCGAGCGGCTGCCGCTGGTCGATGGCGCCGAGATCACGCTGGAGACCAACCCGGGCACGGTCGAGCACGGACGCTTCGACGGCTACCTGGCGGCCGGCGTGAACCGGCTGTCGTTCGGCATCCAGAGCTTCGACGATGACAAGCTGCGCCGACTGGGTCGCATCCACTCGGCCGATGAGGCCGAGGCGGCGGTGAAGTCGGCCCAGGATGCGGGCTACGCCAACATCAATCTCGACCTGATGTACGCCCTGCCACAGCAGACCCTGGCGGGCGCGCAGGCCGACGTGGCGCGCGCCGTCGCGCTGCAGCCAACGCACATTTCGCACTACCAGCTCACCCTGGAACCCAATACGGCATTCGCCGCGAACCCGCCGCCCCTGCCCGACGACGACCATGCCTGGGCCATGCAGGAGGCCTGCGAAGAGCAGCTTGCCGCGGCCGGCTACGGGCAGTACGAGATCTCCGCCTACGCGCAGGCGGATCGGCGTTGCGTGCACAACCTCAATTACTGGCGCTTCGGCGACTACCTGGGCATCGGCGCCGGCGCCCACGGCAAGCTGACCCGCACCGATGAAGGTACGGTCCATCGACGCTGGAAGACGCGGCATCCCAAGGCCTACCTCGCCGCCCCCGGCCATGCCGATCGCCTCGGCGGCGACGGTCCGGTGGCCATCGACGAGTTGCCGTTCGAGTACATGCTCAACGCACTGCGCCTGATCGACGGCGTGCCGCTCGCCGATTTCTCCGAACGCACCGGCGTGCCGATGGAACGCATTGCGGGCGCCCTGGCATCGGCACGCGAACGCGGCTGGCTGGTCGAGGACGCCGGGCACCTGCAGACCACGGCGCTCGGCCAGCGCTTCCTCAACGACGTGATTTCCGGCTTCCTCGACTGAGACGGCGCGGCCGGCTCAGTCCAGTCCTAGCCTAGGCGACCGCGCCAACGCGCCGAGAAAGGCCAGCACGAGCGCCGGCGCGCCCCCCAGCAGGGGCAGCGATACCGGGCTGGCGACCACCGAGCCGTCCGGTCGATGCACGTGCGCCACGCCGTCCACGCCCGCATGGGCGACCGGTGCGGTATCGAGCCGCCAGGCCTCGCCGGCCCAACTCCACTCGAACGACCACGCCTGCGCTGTCAGCACGCGCACCAGGACCTGCATGCCCGACTCGCCATGGAAGGAGATCCCGTCATGGTGCAGGCACATGCCACCCGTGAACTCGGACGGCAGCGACGGGCGGATCGCATACGCCAGCGCGGCCAGGCCCGAACGCGGCGGCGGCAGGCGCTTTCCGCCATTGGCGATCAGGCAGCGCCACTGCAGGGTGTCCTGCAACGCGCGCTCGCGATCGCCGATCAGGCGCACTGCCAGCCAGGCGTCATAGCCGGGGTGTTCGGGCAGGCTGCCCTCGCGCACCGCCGCCAGGAGGTCATCGGCCTCGTTGCACCCCGTCTCCGTGAGCAGTCGCTTGCGCCGTTCGCGCAGGTCGTACATCCGCCGGGAGACATCGGAAATCGCCGAAGCGGTGCGCGGATCCACGTTCTCGAAAAAGGCTCTCATACGCTCTCCCTCACATGCCCATGTCGCCGCCGGCGCCGCCATCCAGGCGCACCATGTCCGGCGTGATCTGTGCGTAGCTCAAGACTTCTCCGCCGAACTGCCGCGCAAATGCCTCCGCGTCTGCGCGTTCGGCAAAACTGGCCAGGGTGCGCCCCATGCTTCCGCTGCGATGCGAACCGCGCACGTAATAGGCCTTGGTCGCATCGGTCCAATGCCCTTGCGGGTGGTCCCAATCGGCATGCGCCATGTCCTGGGTGTAGGCCCCGGTGACGGCGCGCACCTGCTCGGGATGGAGCAGCATGGACAGCAGTTCCAGCGTGTCGCAGAAGTACGCCGTCTTGCCGTCCGCGTAACTGATCTGTCCCTTGGGACCGGGGTAGTCGGCCAGCGTCATGCCGTCGAGCTCGCAGTGCGCATCGGCACGTGGCTCGACCGGCCCCGGCGTCGCGGCCTGCTGTCCGCACGCGGCAAGCAGCAACGCGAAAAGGCCGGGCATCCAACGTCGCATCGAACTCATCGAAACCTCCAAAGTGCCACGCCGAGCGGCGCGACGATCCAGGCCAGCAGGACGCCGTAGAGCGTGGCGGGCGCATTCCATCCCTGGGCCATCAGGGTGCCCAGGCCGAACGAGCTGCGCAGCGCATCGGCGCCGAACACGTTGATGACGCGGAACACATCCGCGGGATTGAGCAGCAGCGCGTAGGGCGCCCAGGTCGAGGCATGGCTGCCGGCCGACGCCACCAGCACGCCCAGCAGGGACAGGTCGAACACCAGCACGAAGCCGAACCAGAGCGCGATCGCGGCACCGGTCGCCCGCGTGCGATCGCGCGCCAACGTCGACACCAGTACGGCAAGGCTGAGGAAGGCCAGGCCCAGCATCAGCGCGCTGCCCACGAAGCGCAGGTAGATCACCAGCGAAGCGCCGTCCATCGAGGGCGCCAGCGGCACCAGCGCGGCGCCGAAGCCCGCGAGTGTCGCCATCGACAGGGCCGCCGCCAGGCCGAGGTACTTGCCGATGAGCAACTCGGCGCGCGTGATCGGCTGAGACAGCAACAGGTCCAGCACACCGCGCTCGCGCTCACCGACCACCGCATCGAAACCGAGCAGCAGGGCAATCAGCGGCACCAGGTAAATGGCCAGGCTGGTCAGGCTGGCCACCGTGGCGGCCGCGCTGCGCAGCCCGACCGCGCCCGACTGGGCACCGCCGAAATAGGCGATCAGCAGCGCAAACGCGGCAAACACCACCGCCACCGCCAGCACCCAGCGGTTGCGCAGGCGATCACGCCACTCCTTGGCCGCGATCGCCGCCACCAGGCGCCCTTGCCAGCACGATGCCCGCCTCATGCTGCACGCTCCAGCCAGGCACTGCCACGCTGGTGGCTCAGGAAGACGTCCTCGAGCGTGGGTTCGGTGATCGTGTAATCCCGCACATCGTCCGACAGCGCCGCCAGCACGCGCAGCAAGGTGATGCGGTGGGGTGGGGTCACCGCCACCTGCACCAGACCTTCCCGCGATTCCTCGGGAACGAAGCCCGCAGCCAGCAGCGCGCCCGCCACCCGATCCTGCGCGCCTTCCCGCGGCTTCACGGCAAGCCGCGCGGGCAAGCCCGACGCGGCCGACAGCGCACCCACCGTGCCCTCCGCCACCAGCCGACCGCTTGCAAGGATCACCAGGCGGTCCACGCGCGCCTGGATCTCGGCCAGCAGGTGCGAGCTGAGGACTATGGTGGTCCCGTCGTCCCTCAGCAGCTGCAGTACGTCGTAGAAGCCGTGGATGGCTTCCGGGTCCAGGCCATTGGTCGGTTCGTCGAGCAACAGCAAGCGCGGCTCGCCGATCAGCGCCTGTGCAAACCCCAGGCGCTGGCGCATGCCCTTGGAGTACTCGCGCACGGCGCGATGCATCGCCTCGCCCAGGCCCACGCGCTCAAGCAGGCTCTTGCAACGCGAAGGGTCGGCGGATTTCAGCCGCGCGAAAAAGCGCAGGGTTTCCAGCCCCGACAGGTTGTCGTACAGCGCCACGTGCTCCGGCAGGTAACCGATGGCACGGCGCACCTCGCGGAACCGGGCTCCACGCACCGGCTCGCCGAACAGCAGGATGTCACCCTCGTCCGCCGCGATGATGCCCAGCATCATCTTGAACAGGGTGCTCTTGCCCGCGCCGTTGTGGCCCGCCAGCCCGATCATTTCGCCTTCCTTGCAGGCGAAGCTGATGCCATGGACCACGGGGGTCGCGCCGTAGCGCTTCACCACGCCCTTGATTTCAACGACCGCTGCGTTCAAGCCACTCGCTCCAGTCGACATGATGGGGACGCATCGCCGGATGCGCATCGATGATGGTGGCCACGCGCAGCACCGGGAACTGCCGTGCCGCCAGGCCCAGCGCCTGCAGTGCCGGGCTGCTGTCCAGCAGCTTGACGAAGGGGTAGCGCGACACCAGCCGGTCGGTCAGCTCATTCGCCTCGAACGGCACGTCGCCGTAGCCGTCGGCGTCCGCATCCCATCCGAGGTAATTGCTCCAGTAGTTGCCCTCGTGCCTGCCCCAGGCCACGTCGCGCGTGGCGACGTAGCTCACCTGCTCGGCGTTGCCGATGAAGTCGTTGCCGTCCACGTCGTTGTTGTACGAGCCTGCCCACAGGTGCACGCCGACCGCGTTGCCGATCACCAGGTTGTTGCGCAGGACGAGATACTCGGCGTCGTAGACGAACAGGCCTTCGCCGTTGCCCGCCGAAACGTTGCCGGTGATGGTCGAATCCTGGATCGTCCGAAGCATGATGCCGTGACCGCTATTGCCCCAGGCCACGTTGTTGCGCACCTCGAGATCCCGCACCTCCATCAGCGCCAGCCCACCCAGGTTGTGGAAGCTCTCGTTGCCCTCCCACAGGTTGTGGTAGGAGTTCATGTAGTGCGTGCCGTAGCGAACGTCGTGGATGCGATTGCCGACGAAGCGGGCGTGATGCGACACGTCCACGTAGATGCCATCACGGGCGAAGCTGATGTGGTTGCGCTCGATCGACGCGCCCTCGGTGTTGTACAGCTGGATGCCGTTGCCACGCTGGGAGGAAAACTTTTCGCGCATGCCGGTGATCAGGTTGTCTTGCACCGACACCTGGCTGCTCTTCTCGATCCACAGGCCGAACAGCACGTGCGCGAAATCGCAATGGCGGACCACGGCGCGGTCGGAACCGGGCTGGATGTAGATACCGGCGTTCTGGGCGCCCAGGTCGTCGCCGCTGTCGCGCACGATCACCCCTTCGACGCGCACGTCGTGCGAGGCGATGCGTATGACATCGCCCTTGCCGCCCCCACTGATGGTGGGCCGCCCCACGCCGACCAGGGCCAGTGGCTTGTCGATCCGCAGGCCACCCACGTACAGCCCCCGCTCGACCTCGATGGTGTCGCCGGACGACGCCTGCGCGATCGCCGTATCGATCCGCTCGCCGGGATGCACGCGGAACGTCGCCGCGCCCGCCGGAAGCGCGGCAAGGCCAAGCAGCAGGAGTACCGGCAGCCGCTTCATTCGACCAGCTTGATCGGGATGAAGTGGCCGTCGCGGCCGACGGGCGTCAGCGGCAGACCGGCCTTGGCGCGGCGCTTGCGTTCGGAGCTGAGCGGCGGGCAGGCGTGATCGTCGTGGTAGAGCACCAGGCAGTCCAGGCATTGCATGCACTCGGAGGGATCGATCCGCCCCTGCGGGTCGATGGCCTGTGAGCCGCAACCCACCGCGCACGCCTTGCAGGTCGAGCATTCGGCCTTGCGCTTCAGTCCGAACAGACGGAAGCGCGACGGCAGCGCCAGCGCGGCGCCCAGCGGACACGAGTACTTGCAGAACGGGCGCTCGACGAACATGGAGAGCGCCACCAGCGCCGACCAGAACAGCACGAATGGCCAGCTGCGGTTCCACACATGGACCATGAAGGTGGTCTTGAACGGCTCCACTTCCGCCATGCGCTCGGCCAGCGCCATGGAGTGGAACGAAGCCGCCACCAGCACGCCCAGCACGACGTACTTCGTCCAGCGCAGGCGATGGTGCCAGCGCGACGGAAGCGCGAACTGCCAGCGCCCGAGACCAAGGCGTCGCGCACCGCGGAACAGCAGCTCGCTCATCGAGCCGTACGGGCACAGCCAGCCGCAGAACACGCCGCGGCCCCACAAGGCGATGGTGATCGCGATGAAGATCCAGAACAGGAAGATCAGCGGATCACTGAGGAAGAGATCCCAACGCCAGCCGTCGAACGGCGCATGGATCAGCGTAAGCACCTGCACCACCGACGGCTGCGCCAGCTGCGTCGCACCAACGAACCCCACGGCGACCACCCAGGCGGCTATGTGCGGCCACAGGATCCAGCGCTTGTCGTTGCGCCGCGAACGTGCGGCCCAGCGCATGCGCAGGGCGTAGAACACACCGACGGAAAGCAGCAGCGCAACGAAAGCCGCGATGGTGAAGGCCTTGGCCTTCCACAGCTTCACCCAGGCTGGCGTCGGCGTCTCGATGGTCGGCCGACCGCCTTCCAGGTAGCGCGCCGGCAACCAGTACTCGGCGTTGAAATTGGCGAAGTCCGCATTGCCGTGATCACCGGCATGCTTGGACAGGAACGCGAGCCGCCACGGATACGCCGCGGAGAACGACTTGCCATGCAGGATGAAGATGCCCGACTCGTCGTACGACGGAACGCCGGGCACATCGACGTGATAGAGGTTCCGGTAATCACCGTCGCCAAACTGGTAAGTGTCCGCATCCTGGGTGATCTGGATGCGGTCATAGACACCCCCGCGCACGAACGCCGAGCCCTTGAACGAGCTGCTGCCACTGTTGACGATGAATATGGCGTGCTCGCCCGGCTTCAGGTCCGCCATCAGGCGCTGGTAACCCGCCTCGCCCAGCACCGCCTTGCCCACCGCGGGCGCGTTGAGATAGCCGAACCACAGGTCGATGAACGGCTGTGCGGCGCGCGGCTCGCCCACCTGCTCGGGCATCACCTTGAGATGGCTGACGCTCCCTTCGGCGACCAATCCTGCCCAGTCGGACGGAGCAGCAGTGCCGGTGAACCGGGCCTGGGGGCGTTCCACGGCATGGATCAACCCGACCTGGCGTGCCACGGCATAGCTGCCCCGCCCCACCATCTGGTTCTCGGCCAGCACGGTGACGGTGGCGCCACTGATGGCGTCCATCGGCACGTTCGTGCCATCGGCACGGCCGAGCTCGAAATGGGCGCCCGCCGGCTTGCCGTTGTACTGGGCGACATAAGCGACGAGCTTTTCTTCGGGAATGCCCGCCAGCAGGATCGGCTCGCTGTGGCGGAGGATGCGCACGCCGGTGATGTGGCCCTGCGCATCCATGCCCACCAGGGTGACGATGGGCTTGCCCGAATAGCCGACGATGTCGGGCGTGGTGTCGGTGGACAGGAAGACATAGCCGACGACTTCGTCATGCCCGTTGCGCTGGCGCATGCCCTCCACGTAGGCAGGCTGGCCCTTGCGCAACGAGAAGCGCTCGGCCTCCGGCAACACGCTGCCGCACGGTGCATAGCGGCACAGCTCTGGACTGGCGAACAGGGCGGCCGGCAACTCCGCCTCGTAGGCTCCGGCAAGGGCCCGGCCACTGCCGAGCAGCAGCCAGCACGCGATGACCAGCACGCATAGCCATCCAAATCGACGACCATGCCGGGTAGCGATGCCACGCCCGGCACGCAAGCCTTCCATGTTCATGACGCGACTCTGCCTTACTGCGCCTTGCTGACCATGTAGTCGACCGCCGCCTTGATCGCGGTCTCGTCGAGGCTCGGGTTGCCGCCATGCGCCGGCATCGCACCCTTCTCTCCGGTAAAGCCGTCCAGTGCGTGCTTGTAGAGCACGTCCTTGCCCTGCGCGATGCGCGGAGCCCAGTCATCCTTGTTGCCGAGTACGGGGGCGCCGACGGCCGGGGTGCCGTGGCACATCACGCAGGTACCCTGGTAGGTCTTTTCGCCCGGCGAAGGCGCCGCGGCGACCGGTTCGGCGGCAGGTTGGGTGGCCGGTGCCTCGATGGCCGCCGACGGGGACGATGGCGCATCACCCGAAGGCGCGGCCTTGTCACCACCACCACACGCAGCAAGCAGCGTGGCCACCGCGACAAGCAGCGGGCCAGCAATGTATCTGACTTTCATCGATTGATTTCCCTGGGTACGGATGCGCGTCGTGCACGTGCACACAACGGCTGCATCGGACGACGCGAAGATGAGAGCAGCGGAGGTCCGAATTCACCTTGACGTGCGTCAGCCCTGTGGCAATCGATACCGCGCGCAATCGGCGCAAACGCAGGCCTTCGTGACCTGCATCAATTGCTTGGCACGAAGCGAATCCTAGAGTCCGCGTCGTCTTGAACCGATGCGACCAACGAGGGATGCGCAGATGAGCGGTAACGAAACGAAAGACGGCTATTCGGCAGTCGATCCGAGCCGAAGGAAGTTCCTTGGTACCACCGCGATGGCCGGTCTCGCCGGTACCGGCGCAGCACTTGGCCTGACGGCGTGCGGCTCCTCCCAGCCCGCCGGCGACAAGGCAGCCAGCGGGGTGGCACCGGCCGCGGGGCCGGCCGACCACGGCGCCTACGATGTGCCGCCGGGCAAACTGGACAGTTACTACATCATTTCGTCCGGCGGACACTCCGGCGAAGTGCGCATCCTGGGCTGCCCTTCCGGCCGCACCATCAAGCGCATCCCGGTGTTCAACATCGACCCCATGGTGGGCTGGGGCATCACCAACGAATCGCGCGCCATCATCGGCACGCGCCCGGATGGCCAGCTGAAGTACTGGACCGGCGACACGCACCATGTGCACGGCTCGTACAAGGACGGCACCTACGACGGCAAGCACTTCTGGGTCAACGACAAGTTGAATGCGCGCGTGGCACGCATCCGCGGCGACACCTTCGAAGTGGACAAGATCACCGAGCTGCCGAACGTGCAGGGTCACCACGGCCTGTTCCCGGACAAGCGCGACCCGGTGGATGCGTCGATCAACCACACCACGCGCGTCTTCGCCGGCGCGGAGTTCCACATCCCGCTGCCGAATGATGGCCGCGATGAAAACTCGCCCGACAAGTACGGCTGCCTCTTCAGCTGCCTCGACGCCGAAAGCATGGAAGTGCGCTGGCAGTGCCGCATCGACGGCAACATGGACCTCGTCGCCACCACCTACGACGGCAAGCTCGCCGGGTCCAACCAGTACAACACCGAGAACGGCATCCACTACGAGGACATGATGTCCGCGGAACAGGACGCCTGCGTATTCTTCAACATCGCGCGCATCGAAGCCGCGGTGGCGGCGGGCAAGAGCACCACCATCGGCGACTCCAGGGTGCCGGTGGTGGATGGCCGCAAGGAAGCCAACGCCGATCCGAAGACGGCACTCACCTGCTACGTGCCGATTCCGAAGAACCCGCACGGCGTCAACGCCAGCCCGGACGGCAAGTACTTCGTCTGCTCCGGCAAGCTGTCGCCGACCTGCTCGGTGATCGACCTCGCGCTGGTGAACAAGTGGTTCGACGGTGAGCTGGCCAAGCCCCGCGACGCCGTGATCGCCGAGCCCAACGTGGGCCTGGGCCCCTTGCACACGGGTTTCGATGGTCGCGGCAATGCCTATACGACGCTGTTCCTGGACAGCAAGATCGTGAAGTGGAGCGTCGACGCCGCCATTGCGCAGTTCAAGGGCGACGCCAAGGCCAAGGTGATCCTCGACACCATCGACGTGCATTACCAGCCCGGCCACGGCTACACCACCATGGGCGAGACCAGGGAGCCGGACGGCAAGTTCTACAACTCGGGCAACAAGTTCTCGAAGGATCGCTTCCTGCCCGTGGGGCCGCTGCACGTGGAGACCGAACAGCTCATCGACATCTCCGGCGACAAGATGAAGCTGGTCCACGACCACTCGGCCCATCCCGAACCGCATGACGCCATCATCGTGCGCGCCGACATCATCAAGACGCGCCAGATCTACGACCTCAACGAGTTCCCCAATGCCGTCAAGAGCAAGGAGGAAAGCACGATCGAGCGCAACGGCAACAAGGTGCACATCCGGCTGATGTCGCAGGCGCCGGCGTACTCGATGCGCGAGTTCAACGTGAAGAAGGGCGACATCGTCACCATCACGCTGACCAACCACGACAAGGTCGAGGACCTGACCCACGGCTTCGGCATCCCGAAGTACAACATCAACTTCATCGTCAATCCGCAGGAGACGAAGTCGGTGACGTTCGTGGCGGACAAGCCGGGCATCTTCTGGTGCTACTGCACGCATTTCTGCCATGCACTGCATCTGGAAATGCGTTCGCGCCTGATCGTGGAAGGCTGAACCTGCAGCACCCGGAGGGTGTCGCCACGGCGGCACCCTCCCCTTCTTCCCGACGGCAGGCGAGCTGCCGTCATTCGGAGTACCCATGACATCGCGCCTGCTGAAGCCGGCGATACGCGCGGGCTTCGTGCTCGCGGCGTTTGCCCTGCTTACCGGCCTGTTCCTCTGGCTACGTCCCTTGCAGCCGATGCAGGGCGAGTTCCTGGTGTTCGGCACGCGCGCGCGCATCGAGCTGCTGACGCCCAGTCGCGATGACGCCGATGCAGCGCTGCAGGATGTTGGCCATCTCTTCATCCACGACCACCACACCTGGCATCCGTGGGAACCCAGCGAGCTGACCCGGCTCAACGACGCACTGGCGCGTGGCCAGTCCTATCGCGTACCGCCGGACGTCGCCGACCTGATCCTCCGCGCACAGATCGGCTTCACCCAGACCGATGGTCTGTTCAACGCCGCGGCCGGGCGGCTGATCGGTGCCTGGGGCTTCCATACCAGCCACTATCCCGTGCAGACCGCCGCGCCATCCGACGGCGAGGTCAGGAACCTGCTCGCCGAGCGGCCGGACATGGACGATGTCCATATCGCCCCGGATGGCACCATCAGCGCCACCAATCCGTCTGTCTCGCTGGACATCAACGGCCTGTCCGAGGGCTATGCGTCCGCGCAGGTGCAGGCGTTGCTCGCCCGGCACGGCATCCACCATGCCCTGATCTATCTGGGCGGCTTCGTCATGGCGGTCGGCCGCAACCACGGCCAGGCCTGGCGGGTCGGCGTCAGCGCCCCGGCGGGCGTACTCGGCAGCATCGACCTCGATGGCGCCGAATCACTGGCCTCGTCCGGGGACTACCAGCGCCATCGCGCCTCCTCTGCCGACCTTGGCCACATCGTCGATACCCGCACCGGCTGGCCGCAGCGGGCCAGCGCCGCCACCAGCGTGCTGAGCGACGATCCGGTCTTCGCCGACATCGCCGCCACGGCATTGATGGTGGCCGGGCCGGCCGGGTTCCAGCATCTGGCCGACCACATGCAGATGAATTGCGCCCTGCTGCTGGGGCATGACGGCAAGCTCTACATCACGCCCGGCATGCGTGCCCGGCTGCATACGACCTTCCCGGCCGCCATGGTCCAGACCATCCCCCGGCCATCCATGGACTGCCGCCAGGGCAACGGGAGCGGAAGGCGGTCCGTGGTGCTGCCGACCGGGCTCTAGGCTCTCCGCGCCGGGGGCCGCTCCGGTACCAGGGCATCCGCCACGCCCCCCAGCCCTGCAGCCCCCTACTCCCGACCTCTCCCATACAGCCGATGGCAAGCCCGGGGGGAGAAGCCCTAGACTCGGCCCATTCCGGGGGGAACACACAGGGTCAGCCATGGATGTCGAACAGCAGGGTCGACGTCAATCGTTTGCATTCGATCGGGACGCACGCCCCGACCGTGCAGACTGGTCGCCGCGCGCGCGTCGCCTGATCGAAGAAACACACGCGTTGTGCGTCAGCTGGCTCGAGGCCCCGCTGCGGGCGTGCCTGTTCGATATCGAGCAGCGCCTGTATGCGCAGGCCGAGCGCTCGCGCAACAACGTCGAACAGCAGCGAAGCCTGTTCAGCAGGCAAATGCTTCAGCAGCAACGACCCGCGCTGGAACGACGCTTCCTGGAAGGCGTGCGCAAGCATTTCAGCCGCCTTGGCACACCGGTCGCCTCGACCGAAGGGCATGAACCGGCCCATCGCCCCTTGGAACTGCTCGACCAGGGCGAGCACGAGCAAAGCGTCGCCGTGCAGTCGCTGGTGGCGCGCGGGGAAGCCCGGCATGGCTCCTCGCTGTTCGAGCTTGGCTATCGCTTCGCGGTGCTGGTGAGCCAGCCGCCGCTGGAGGGCGAGGACCTGCCGCTGGGACCCCAGGCACTGTCGTCGGCTTTTCGCGAAGGCGGCGAAGTGCTGGTCGATTTCCCGGTGGATCACCATGTGCTGATGCTGCAGTGCTTCGACACCGCGGTCGTCGGCACGCTGGGCTCGCTGTACGACACGGTCAATGAACATCTGCGGGCCGACGGCATCCTGCCCCAGTTGCGCGCTTTCCCGACCACGCCGCGCACGCAGGTCGAACGCCCCCAGCGCGGCGCCAGCACCGAGAATGCGCCAGCCAGCTTCACGCGCCAGCCCCCGGCGCCGGCGACGCCCGCGCCGCTCGGCCCGGCGCCTGGGCGCAGCGAGAGCATCGCCGTGCTGGACAGCCTGCGCGAAATGCTGGCCCAGCATCGCGCCGGCCAGGGTGCGCTGAACTATCAGCCGTCCGGCCGCCCGGCCTCGCCGGAGGAGCTGCAGCTCGCGCTCGACGCCCTGCAATTGCACGTCTCGGACGTGACCGACCAGGTGCAGCGCGAACTGCGCAGTGCCCATGCGCTGCGCGAAGAACTGATCACCCAGCTCAATGCCGGCAAGCCGGTCGGCGCCAGCCAGACCCACCTCAGCGACGAGCAGGGCGACACCGTGGAGCTCGTCGCCATGCTGTTCGAGCAGCTGGGACACCAGCTGCAGCACCAGGGCAGCGCGCACTCCCTGCTCGGTGAACTGCAGCTGCCGCTGTTGCGCATGGCCGTGGCCGACAAGGGCTTCTTCAACCAGCAAGAGCACCCCGCACGCAAGCTGCTGGGCATGGTCACCGAGGCTGCCAACGACTGGCTCGACGTGCCCGATGGCGACGTCGACCGCTCGCTGGGCGCCAAGCTCAATCAACTTGTCGACCGTGCCCGCCGCGAGCCGCCCAGCACCGGCCTGTACACCAGCCTGCTGGCCGACATCGAGCATCACCTGGGCCTGCTCAATCGCAAGGCGCAGATCGCCGAGCGTCGCCAGGTCGAAGCCATGCAGGGCCGCGAGCGCCTGGAGCAGGCGCGCCATCGCGCCGCCGCGCTGATGAACGAACGCTTCGAGCGCTGCAACCCGCGCGGCCTGCTGCGCACCCTGCTGGAACGCGCCTGGTCCGACGTCCTTGCCCTCACCCTGTTGCGTCACGGCGAGGACAGCGAAGCCTTCGCGCTGCGCCTGCGCATCACCGACCAGTTGCTGGGCCAGCAGCCGGTGGCCGACCAGAACCTGCTGCAGTCGGAAGTGGAATCGGGCCTGCAGCAGATCGGCATGCATGCGGAAGAAGCGGTACAGGTGGCGCAGCGCCTGCTGGGCATTTCCGCCAGCACGCCCGTGGCCAGCGACAACGCCACCACCACGGAACTTGCGCTCAAGCTCAAGCAGCACCAGCGACTGGGCGAGCACGCCATCGCCGAGGCTCCTGCCGCCCCGCCTGTGCCGCCTCCGGTACCGGCTTCGCCCGAGTCACCGGAACGGCGCATCTACCAGCGCCTGCGCCAGCTGCCCTTCGGCACCTGGTTCGAATTCATCGACCCCAACAACGGCAAGGTCACCCAGCGCAAGCTGGCCTGGTACTCGCCGGTATCGGGCAATGGCCTGTTCGTGACGCGCCGCGGCATGCGCGACGAGGAAATGTCCCTGCAGCATCTCGCCCATGAAATGGCCTGCGGCCGCGTGCGCGAGATGGCCCACGTACGCGACAACCTGCTCGATCGCGCATGGCAGGCCTTGACCAGCCATCTTCGCCAGGTCACGCGGCCGCTCACGGCGCCCAAGGATGGAACGTGAGCGGCATGAGCGAGAACATCACCTCCATCGACCAGCGCCGCGCCCAGCGCAAGCGCGCCAACTTCACGGCCATCGTCACCGATGTGATCAGCGGCCAGCCGATCGGCCACCTGGGCAACCTCTCGGCCAACGGCATGCTGCTGATCAGCGCCCACCCGCCGCGCAGCGAAGCGATCTACCAGGTCAGCCTGTCGCTGCCAGGCCTGGGCAGCGCGCCGCAGACCATCGAAGTGGGCATCCAGGAGCAATGGCACGAAGCCGCCGCGACCCCCGGCCAGATCTGGGCGGGTTACCGCATCGTGGCGATCGATGAATCCGACGCGGCCTTGCTGGATGCATGGCTGGAGCAGCCGGGGCATTCGTGAGGGCGGGCTTCCTCACCGCCGGCTGGAGGGGATGTTGCGCGACGGCAGGCATCATCGGTCACCCAAGGCGACTTCGTTGAGCATTTTCGAAAGCGCCAACCCTTCACCGCCCCCAGGCGGCTCACCGCGCCCCTCGCTCCCACGGGGGCTTCCTTCGGTCGCAAGCGGCAAGCTCGGGGCAGCGCGGCTATCGAGGGCAAAGCCCCGGCTCTCGCGTCGGTGGAGCGCGTGAAGGCCGGCGTGTAAGGCGGTCGCGCACAGGGTGAGCTCCTGCAGGGAAAAGGATGGGCCAGCGCAAGAGGTGTCAGGCGAAGCCTCGCTCCCGGAACGGGCCCCTCGCCCACGGCGCCGCGACTGGCACCCACGCCCACCTGGCGCCATCATGTATCTCCCCCGCAGCCTGACCCGCATTGCGGAAGCCACCCGGAGTTCCCATGCACGATCGCCTCGCCTCGCTCTATCCCCAGCACCTCGCCACCTTGCGCGAACGCGCCGACAAGGCGCTAGCGCTCGGCGGATTCGATCACCTGGTGATCGCGGCCAGCGTGCCGCTGCGCAAGTTCATGGACGACCAGGATTACCCGTTCGTCGCCAACCCGCACTTCCGCCATTGGCTGCCGCTCACCGACACGCCGGGCAGCTGGATCGTGCATACGCCCGGCCACAGGCCGAAGCTGATCTTCCTGCAGCCCAGGGACTACTGGCACGTGGTGCCGGCGGCGCCGAGCGGCTACTGGGTGGAGCACTTCGACATCGAGATCGTGCGCGACGCCACCGATGCCATCGCACTGCTGCCGGGCGCCGACCAGCGCCGCGCCATCCTGGGTCCCGAATGCCCGACCGTGCCAGGCGCGGAAGCGAACAATCCGCAGGTGGTGCTCGACTACCTGCACTGGCACCGTTCCTACAAGACGCCGTACGAGCTGGAACTGATGCGCGAAGCCAGCCGCATCGGCACTCGCGCGCACCACGCCGCGGAGCGTGCGTTCCGCGCCGGCGAGAGCGAGTTCGGCATCCAGATCGCCTACCTGGCCGCCGCCAGCCAGCTCGAAGCGGAGCTTCCCTACGCCAACATCGTGGGTCTCAATGAGCATGGCGCGGTACTGCACTACACCCATTTCGATCGCGTGGCGCCCGCGCAAAGCCGTTCCTTCCTGATCGATGCGGGTGCCAGCGCCGCCGGCTACGCCAGCGACATCACGCGCAGCTACGCCGCGCACGGCCATGGCGAATTCCAGGCGCTGATCGACAGCGTCGACGCTGCACAGCGTGGCTTCGTGGCCAAGGTACGCGCCGGCCAGAGTTACCCGGAACTGCACATCCATGCGCATCACGTGCTCGCCGAGGTGCTGCGCGAGCACGGCATCCTGCGCATGAGCGCGGAAAGCGCGGTGGCCTCGGGCGTCACCTCGGCATTCTTCCCGCATGGCCTGGGCCACCCCATCGGCCTGCAGGTGCACGACGTGGCCGGCTTCCAGCAGAGCGAACGGGGCGGCACCATCGCGCGCCCGCCGGGCCACCCGTACCTGCGCATGACGCGCGCGCTGGAGCCGGGCATGGTGGTCACCATCGAACCGGGCCTGTACTTCATCGACATGCTGCTGGACGAAGTGCGCGCCAAACCGGAGGCCAGCGGTATCGACTGGGCGAAGGTGGACTTCTTCCGCCCTTACGGCGGCATCCGCATCGAGGACGATGTGGTGTGCACCGGTGGTGCCCCGGAGAACCTCACGCGCGACGCGTTTGCGCTGATCTGAGTGCCCCACCCGGCGCGTCCGCCCGCGGGTCATCCGCGGGTGGGCCGCAGGCAGCTTCCCCGCCTGCCTGCGCGGCGCCAGCGCCGCGCACCATGGTTCCCTGCGACCTTCCGCCGCTGCGTCAACCCTCCGCACGACAGCTTCACAGGCGTTGCGTATGCTCGCCCCCGTCACAGCCGGGGCTTTTTGCATGTCCATGCGCTCGATCAATCCAAAGCGCGTCGAGTTGCCGCGCAGGCCGCTGCGACGCCTGGGTGGTGAACTGATCCTGCTGGTTCTCGCCAAGATCACGCTGCTCCTGCTGATCTGGTGGGTGCTGATTGCGCCCTACGCCCGCCCCGATACCCGGCCCGCTGCGATCGAGCGCCTGCTCGCGCCGGCGACCCATCCATCCCCCTCGCATGCGGACCACCCATGATCATCGACGCCGAAGTCGTCACGCTCTCGCGCCTGCAGTTCGCGCTGACGGCGCTCTATCACTTCCTGTTCGTGCCGCTCACCCTGGGCCTGGTGTGGATCCTGGCCATCATGGAGAGCGTCTACGTGATGACCGGGCGCGCCGTATGGAAGCGCATGGTGCAGTTCTGGGGCGTGCTGTTCGGCATCAATTTCGCCATGGGCGTCGCCACCGGCGTCACCATGGAATTCCAGTTCGGCATGAACTGGGCCTATTACGCGCACTACGTGGGCGACGTGTTCGGCACGCCGCTGGCCATCGAAGGACTGATGGCGTTCTTCCTCGAAGGCACCCTGGTCGGCCTGTTCTTCATGGGATGGAACCGCATCTCGCGCGTGGCCCATCTGCTGGTGACCTGGTTCCTTGCGCTGGCGACCAGCCTCTCCGCGCTGTGGATCCTGATCGCCAATGGCTGGATGCAGAACCCGGTCGGGTCGGCCTTCAACCCCGACACCATGCGCATGGAAGTCACGTCCTTCGCCGAAGTCATGTTCAACCCGGTGGCCCAGGCGAAGTTCGTGCACACGGTGAGCGCCGGCTACGTAATGGGTTCGATGTTCGTGCTGTCGATCAGCGCGTGGTACCTGCTGCGCGGCCGCAACGTGGATTTCGCCAAGCGCTCGATGACCGTGGCCGCCAGCTTCGGCCTCGCCGCCGCGCTGTCGGTCGTGGTGCTGGGCGATGAGTCCGGCTATGCCGTGTCGGAAAACCAGAAGATGAAGATGGCCGCCATCGAAGCGATGTGGGAGACCGAACCGGCGCCCGCCTCGTTCACCCTGTTCGGCATTCCCGACGTGGAGAACCGCACGACCCACTATGCGCTGCGCATTCCGTGGGTCATGGGCCTGATCGGCACGCGCTCGATCGACAAGCCGATCCCTGGCATCGCCAACCTGGTGGAGGACGCCAAGGGGCGCATCGACCAGGGCATCCGTGCGTACGACGCGATGCTGGTGCTGCGCGAGGACAGGAACAATGCTCAGGCCCGCGCCATCCTCGCCGCGCACGACAAGGACCTGGGCTACGCCCTGCTGCTCAAGCGCTTCATCGACGACCCGCGCCAGGCCACGCCGGCGGATATCCAGAAGGCCGCCGACAGCACCATTCCCAACGTGCCCGTGCTGTTCTGGTCGTTCCGCGTCATGGTGGCCTGCGGGTTCTACTTCATCGCGCTGTTCGCGTTCTCGTTCTGGCAGGCGAGCAGGCGCCGCCTCGACCAGCGGCGCTGGTACCTCAAGCTCGCACTATGGAGCCTGCCCCTGCCGTGGGTTGCCGCGGAGCTGGGCTGGATCGTCGCCGAGTATGGTCGCCAGCCGTGGGCGATCGAGGGCGTGCTGCCCACGGCGCTGGGCGTGTCCAGCGTGACCGCCGGCCAGGTATGGGCTTCCCTCGGCGGCTTCGTGCTGTTCTACAGCGCGCTGGCCGTCATCGATGCGGTGCTGATGGTGAAGTACGCACGCAAAGGCCCCGACGGACTCGGTTTGTGGCCACCCGCCGACCGTGCGCCCGCTGCCACCCCCGTTCCCACCCACGCCTGAGGAGCACGCCATGTTCGATTACGAAACCCTGCGCGTGACCTGGTGGGCCCTGCTTGGCGTACTGCTGATCGGCTTCGCCGTCATGGATGGCTTCGATTTCGGCATCGCCGCCCTGCTGCGCGTACTGACGCGCAGCGAGGACGAACGCCTGGTGTTGCTGGAGACCATCGAGCCCACCTGGGAAGGCAACCAGGTGTGGTTCATCCTCGGCGGCGGCGCGGCCTTCGCCGCGTGGCCGACGCTCTACGCGGTGTCGTTCTCCGGCATGTACCTGGCCATCTTCCTGGTGCTGCTCGCCTTCATCGTGCGCCCGGTGGGCTTCAACTTCCGCGGCAAGATCCATGACGCGCGCTGGCGCAACCTGTGGGACTGGGTGCTCAGCTGTTCCGGCGTCGTCGTCATGCTGGTTTCCGGCGTGGCTTTCGGCAACCTGTTCCTGGGCGTCCCGTTCCAGTTCGACGGCAACCTGCGCATGACCTGGCAAGGCGGTTTCTTCGACCTGCTGCATCCGTTCGCACTGGTTGCCGGCCTGGTATCGCTGGCCATGCTGCTAAGCCATGGCGCCTGCTGGACCGCCTACAAGGCGGACCACGTGATCGCCGACCGGGCCGTGCGCGTGGCGCGTTGGGCCACCCTGGCCTACGTGGCGCTCTACGTGCTGGCCGGCATCTGGCTGGCTTATGGCATCGCGGGTTATGCGGTGGTGGGACCGGTGGTGACCGATGGCGCATCCAACCCGCTGCACAAGGAAGTGGCGCACGGCAGCAGCTGGTTCGCCAGCTACATGCAGCATCCGGGCTTCTGGCTGGCCCCGGTACTGGCCTTCGCCGGAGCGCTCGGCGTGCAGACGAGCGTAGGCAGGAAAGGCCTCGCGGCATTCCTGTGCAGCAGCCTCATGGTGGCCGGCACCATCCTGTCCGCGGGTTTCGCGCTGTTTCCGTTCCTGTTGCCTTCCAGCCTCGACCCGCGCTCCAGCCTCACCGTGTGGGACGCCTCGTCGAGCCGGGGCACGCTGGGCCTGATGCTCGCGATGGCACTGATCTTCATGCCGCTCATCATCGTCTACACCAGCTGGGTGTACCGCGTGCTGCGCGGTCGCGTCACGCTGGAGCACGTGCGCCAGTCCGGCCACACCTACTGAGCAAGAGGAAACGCCATGTGGTACTTCTCCTGGATCCTCGGCCTCGGCCTGGCCTGCGCCTTCGGCATCCTCAACGCGATGTGGTACGAGGTGCGGGCCACCGATGAAGCGCACCAGCACAAGGAACCGCACGATGGTTGACGCCGAGCCGCTGTAGGAGCGCAACCAGTGCGCGATCGCGACGTCGGAACATCGCCGCTTCGTCGGCTTATCGCGCACTGGGTGCGCTCCTGCAGAAAAACAGGGCTGCTCAACGGGAGGCCAGCAGCGCCTCGATCTCGCCGGCGTCCTTCGGCACGCCCGAGGTCAGCACGTCGTTGCCGTCGCGAGTGACCGCCACGTCGTCCTCGATGCGGATGCCGATGCCACGCCAGCGCTCGGCCACGCTGAAGTCGCCCGGCGACACATAGATGCCCGGCTCCACCGTCACCACCATGCCCGGCTCGAGCACACGCGGTTCGCCATCCACGCGGTAGTCGCCCACGTCGTGCACGTCCAGGCCCAGCCAGTGACCGGTCTTGGCGGGGAAGAAGCGCTTGTAGCTGCCTTCGGCAATCGCGTCGTCGGCGCTGCCCTGGATCAGGCCGAGCGCGCACAGGCCTTCGGCGATCACCCGCACCGCCACTTCATGTGCGGCGCTGAACGCACGCCCGGGCATCACCTCGTCGATGGCCGCCAGCTGCGCGGCATGCACCACTTCATACAGCGCGCGCTGCTCGCGGCTGTAGCGCCCGCTGATCGGAAACGTGCGCGTGATGTCGGACGCGTAGCAATCCATCTCCGCGCCCGCATCGACCAGCAGCAGGTCGCCGTCGCGCAACACGGCGCGGTTGGCCGTGTAGTGCATCACGCAGGCGTGATGGCCGCTGGCGACGATGGGCGGGAATGCCGGCACCGCGCCACGGCTGCGCATCACGCGCAGGACTTCCGCTTCCACCTCGTACTCGTGGCGGCCCGCCACCGCCGCCTGCATGGCGGCAAGGTGCGCTTCGGCCGCGATCGACGCGGAGGTCTTCATCAGCTTCAGTTCACCGCGCGACTTGTACAGGCGCAGGTCGTGCAGCAGGTGGCCCAGCGCGACGAATTCCTTCGGCACCACGCCGCCGCCGCGCAACTGGCGCAGGCGGCGCATCCAGCCAAGCAGACGGGCATCGAATTCGGGTTCGCTGCCGAAATGGCAGTAGACGCGCGCCCTGCCCTCGATCATGCCGGGCAGGATGTCGTCGATGTCGTCGATCGGGAACGCGTCGTCCATGGCGTGCTCGCTGACGGCGCGGTCGGTGCCGATGGTCTCGCCGTGCCAGCGCTCGTGCTCCTCGTCGCGCTCGCGGCAGAACAGCACGGCCTCGCCGTGCTTGCGTCCCGGCAGCAGGGCCAGCACCGCATCCGGCTCGGGAAAACCCGAGAGGTAATGCAGGTCGGAGTCCTGCCGATACGGCCAGTTGGCGTCCGCATTGCGCACGCGCTCGGGCGCTGCGGCGATGAGCAGCACGGCGTCCTCGCCAGCCATGCGCATCAGCTGGCGGCGGCGACGCGCGTATTCCTCCGGCGTGATGCTCAATGCACGGTATCGTTCTGGCTGGACGGGCGTTTCGCGCATTCGGCGAACAGCAGCATGGCGCCCATGCGCACGAATTCATGCACCTCGATCAGCGCATCCTCGTCCTCGCTCTCGTCGCCGAAGTCGAACGAGGAGGCGGCAATGGTGCCGAGGTCGCGCAGGATCTCCTGTGCCTCCTCCGACAACTTGCCGTGCGTCTCCGCGCCGGCCAGCCCGAAGCCACCCAGGAAACCGCGGCACCAGTCCACCAGCGCCTCGGCCCGCTCGGGCAGGGGGCGGTCGTCCGCCGGCAGCAGGGGCTCGAAGCCCAGTTCGGGGTCGGCCAGTTCGGCTTCGCTCTGCTTGACCAGGCGTTCCAGCAGGGCCTGGTCACGACCGGCGGGCGTCACCTCGGTATCCATGTGCAGGGCCTCGACCAGCGATTGCTTGCCGACACGGCCGCCGCCCGCCAGGAACCCGCACAGGGAACCATGCAGCTCGCTGGTCGGGACGGCCAGCTTCAGATGGACCACGGTGTCGTCCAGTTCGTCGTAGCCAATGAGCTCATCAGCGGCCATGGCCATACTCCATTCAGGGCAAGTGGGGAGTTTAAGCCAACGCCGGTCAAGTATCGCCGTCGTCGCCCGCCGCGCCGGGTCGCCGGGTGCCGGGCCAAGGCCACGCGCAACGCCGCCCGGAACGTGGCGGAGCCTGCTGTTTTGGCCGGACGGCCTGCTATAGTTCCGGGCCATGAGCGCGTCCGAATCCGTCAAGCCAGACCCCGTCAAGCGAGAGCTAGCCGCCCTCGGCGAACAGGTCGATCGCCTGCTCGACACCGTGCGCCGTCTCAGCGAGGAAAACCGCAGCCTGCGGCACAGCCAGGAACAACTGGCGAGTGAGCGCGCGGGCCTGATGGCACGCAACGAACAGGCGCGCAGCCGCGTCGAAGCGATGATCCAGCGACTGAAGGCGCTCGAAAACAATGGCTGAGAGCAGCGTGAGCAACACCGCCAGCGAACCGGTCGCCCTGCGCCTGGTCGATCGCGAATTCCTCATCGCCTGCGCGCCGGAAGAACGCGAGGGCCTGCTTGAGTCGGCTGCCTACCTCGATCGCAAGATGCGCGAATTGCGTGCCAACGCCAAGGCGCCGGGCTTCGACCGGCTGGCGGTCCTGGCTGCGATCAGCATCACGCACGAATTCCTTGCCTTGCGCAAGCAGCACGGCGGATCCGACCAAAGTGTGACCGATGGTCTGGCCGCATTGCGACAGAAGCTTGAAGCGGCACTGGACGCCCACATAAAATAGTCACGGCGTTTTCTGCGGTGTGCGCCAGCACACTCTTACATTTGCCTTGTTCCTAAATACGGCCCCGGGTCGGCTTTTCATCGGTCGTTGTGCATGTCCGCCGCGTGCGGAAAGCCTTGAGACCATGTCGCCCTCCCACCTGATCCATCGTGGATCAAGGTCGTTCGGTGGGCAGCGGCATCGCGGTTAACGCCACCTCATTCCCCTCGTACGGCGCCTCTGGCGCCGTACGTTCAGGGCCGTCCGCGGGCCCGTACTGGCAGGAGACGCGAACGTGGACGCCAACGCCCAGCGACGCGAACTACGCCGGCAACTCGCCGACCAGCGCCGTGCCCTGGCGCCGCCCCAGCGCATCGCCGCCGCCCAGGGCCTGCGGCGCAGCCTGGAGCAGTTGCCCGAATACCTGACCGACGCCCGCGTGGCCGGTTACTGGGCCTGCGACGGCGAGCTCCCCCTGAACCTGGTCATTCCGCCCCTGGCCACGCGCGGCCAGCAGTTCCTGCTGCCGGTGATCGGCCCCAACCACCAGTTGCGGTTCGCCCCCTGGCAGGCCGGCGAGGAGGTGGAGCCCAACCGCTACGGCATTCCTGAACCGGTATCGCCCCGGGAATTGCTGGAGCCGTTCCAGCTCGACCTGGTACTGGTGCCGCTGACGGCCTTCGACCGCCGCGGCAACCGCCTGGGCACGGGCGGCGGCTACTACGACCGCGCCTTCGCCTTCCTCAACGAGCAGGTCCGCCCGACCGAGCCCCTGCTGGTCGGCATCGCCTATGCATTCCAGGAGCTGCCGGAGATCGACGAGGAGCACTGGGACGTGCCGCTGGATTTCATCGCCACCGACCGCGAACTGATCGACTGCCACGCCAACGGCGAGGATGGAGAAGCCCACGCATGAGCAAGCGCCCCACTCAACACTGGCTGATGAAGTCGGAGCCGGACGCGTTCTCCATCGATGATCTCAAGCGCAAGGGGCAGGAGGCCTGGGACGGCGTGCGCAACTACCAGGCGCGCAACTTCATGCGCGACGGCATGCGCATCGGCGACAAGGTGTTCTTCTACCACTCCAACTGCGACGAGCCCGGCATCGTGGGCGTCGCCGAGGTGGCCACCGACGCCTACCCCGACCCCTCCCAGTTCGATCCCAAGAGCAAGTACTTCGACTCCTCCGCCTCGCGCGACAACCCGCGCTGGATGCTGGTGGAGGTGAAGTTCGTGAAGAAGCTCAAGCGCACCATCCCGCTGAAGGAACTTCAGGCGGATCCGGCGCTGGTCGAGATGCCGCTGGTGCGCAAGGGCAACCGCCTGTCGGTGATGCCCGTGGGCGCCCCCGAATGGCGCCACATCCTGGCGATGGAATAACGCTTTTCCCCTTACCGGAATCCACCCATGAGCAACGCCAACGAAAAACGCCAGGCCGGTGAAGCCGCCATCCGCTACGTCGAGGACGACGCCATCGTCGGCGTCGGCACCGGTTCCACCGTCGCCTTCTTCATCGATGCGCTGGCCGACCTCAAGGACCGCATCCAGGGCGCGGTATCCAGCTCGGAGCAGTCCACCGCGCACCTCAAGCGCCTGGGCATTCCCGTGCTCGATCTCAACGCCACCGGCTCGCTCACGCTGTACGTCGATGGCGCCGATGAGTGCGATCCGCACAAGCGCCTGATCAAGGGTGGCGGCGCCGCGCTCACGCGCGAGAAGATCATAGCCGAGGCCAGCGACAAGTTCGTCTGCATCATCGATTCCAGCAAGCTGGTGAACGTGCTCGGCACGTTCCCGCTGCCGGTCGAAGTCATCCCGATGGCCCGCAGCCTGGTCGGCCGCGAGATCGTCAAGCGCGGCGGCAACCCGGTGTGGCGCGATGGCGTGGTGACTGACAACGGCAACTGGGTGATCGACGTCCACGGCTGGCAGATCACCGATCCGGTGGGCCTGGAAGCCGACCTGAGCCAGATCCCGGGCGTGGTCACGGTGGGCCTGTTCGCGCGCCGCCCGGCCAACGTGGTGCTGGTGGGCGACAAGGTGCTTTGAGGTCGGGTGTCCGCCCGGGCGACGCGGCCATCACCCCGCGTCGCGACCGTACTCGATCGCTTCGTAACTCACGCTCAGGGTGATTCGTGGTGGCGCTTCGCCCTGGTGCAGCGCCTTCACGTGATCGATCAGCGCCTTGTCGGACAGCGTCATGCGATCGAGCATGCGCAGGTGCTGCAACCAGCTTTCGATCAGCAGCACCTCGCGCCAGATGGCCTCGTCGCGCACGTCGCGGAACAAGCCCCAGTAGCGCCCGCCATTGCGCAGGCGCAGGCGGCGCAGCGCGTCGGACATCGCCATGAACTCGGCTGCGCGCTCGACGGGAATGATGTACTCGATCGACATCGCCACGTCGCCACGCTCGTGATTGAAGTCGAGCAGCGGTGGCTTCGTCTTGCCCCGCGTGACCAAGCGCAGACTGCCTGCATCCAGCTCGGGAAATCGCGAGTGATAGAGCAGGAAAGTGGACATGGCCATGACGATCGCGGCGGTGAGGATCGCGCCCGATACGCTCATGGTCTCGGCAAGATGGCCCCACAGGAACGAGCCGATCGCCAGGCCGGCGTATAGCGCCGTCTGGTAGAGCGCAAGCGCACGCCCCTTCACCCAGTCAGGCACCAGGATCTGCACGTTGGCGTTGTACTCGGTGAGCGCTCCGATCCAGCACGCGCCCGCCACGCCCAGGGCCGGCATCATCACGATCAGGCTGCGCGCGTATGCCAGCAACACGAGCATCAGCGCCAGCGTGCCGGCTGCCGCACTGATCAGGCGACTCGAGCCCAGCCAGCGCCGCAGGGACGGTACCAGCACGCTTCCGAAAATCGCGCCGATACCGAGCATGCCCAACATGTAGCCATACAGGACCGCGCTTCCTTCGGGGAAGTCGCGCGCCACCAGAGGCAACAGGGCCCAGATGACGCTGGCGGTGAAGCCGAACATGAAGGAGCGCAGCATGGCGAGCCGCGTCACCGTCGAATTCCAGGTAAACCGAAGTGCGGCCACCACGCCTTCGCGGATGCCTTCCGGCGGCAGGCTGCGCACCGGCACCTCGCGACGCCAGGACCACAGGGCCGCCAGCAGCGCGATGTAGCTGAGCGTATTCACCAGGAACACCCAGCTGGGCGCGAGCACGCTCAGCATCAGCCCGCCCAGCGCCGGTCCGATCGCACGGGCGACGTTGTAGTTCACCCCATTGAGCAGCACGGCGGTACTGACCATCTCGTGGGGTACTTGCTCTCCCACGGCCGACTGCCACGCCGGCACCGTGATCGCACTGCCCAGTGAAATCCACAACACGGCCAGGATCAGCACCAGTGGATCGAGGTAACCGAAGAAGGCCAGCGCCGTGAGGAAGATCGCGCCGGCCATCTCCACCGCCTGCCCGATCAGCATGATGCTGCGCTTGTCGTAGTTGTCCGCGAGCACGCCGGTGGCGATCGACAGGACGACCAGTGGCGCCGCCGACGCCACCTGCACCATGGCCACCATGATGGGCCCGGCGTGTGCCGCCGTGATCACCCAGGCCACCGCCACCGATTGCGCCCAGGTACCGAGGTTGCCGAGCAGGTTGGCCGTCCAGATGCGCCTGAACGCCGCTACGCGTAGCGGCGACAGGATCCCGGCCTCACGAGGCGATGGGTCCGCGCGCGGGGCAGCATCCACTTCCGGCGAGGTCGATTGCAGCATCCTGGTGACCGGCGGACCCGTAGGCCGGCTAGGTTCCGCGTTCGCTCGTCCTCGGTGCGTGAATGCACCCCTGCCCTGCGCCGCACGCCTTGTGAGGCCGCCCCGACGGGATTAGGCTCACCCGCGGGGAACCGGGAAACACGTTTCGAATGCCAAGCCGACGCGCGGTGTGCGCCGTCGGTGTACGCCGATCGCGCCTCTTCCCTCGACATTGCATCGCTCCGTCACTGCACGGGGCGTTCATCAACCGCAGCGAGGAAAAGGACATGTCCGTCGGCGAAAAGATATGGATTGCAGAGCACGGCGAGCGTAGCGGGCCGTTTCCGGTGGACGACGTACGTCGATGGATGACGGAAGGCCGTTACGACGCGCAGACGCTGGCGTGGCGCAACGGCATGCCGGAGTGGGCGCCGTTGTACTCGCTGTTCCCCGAGCGGCCCGCGGCGGCGACCCCGCCATCTCAGCCAGCCCAGCCGCAGCCCGCCGCCGTGTTCGAGACGGTGGATCGTCCCTCGGCCACGCATGTACTGGACGAGCCCACCTCCGCCTACCGCCCGCATGCGGAGTCGCCGGACGTGGACCTGCCACCCGCGCCTTCCATGCACTGGGGCGTGGTACTGCTGCTTGGTATCGTCACGCTGGGCATCTTCACGCTGGTCTGGCCCTTCATCCAGGCCAACTGGGTGCGCAAGATCGACAGCGACAGCAAGGCAACCCTATGGCTGGGTATCGGCGTCGGATGCCTGGTGGTCGGCGAAGCACTTTCGGTCGGCCATCCGGGATCGGCCCTGGGCGCCCTGCTGACCCTGGCCTACGTCGTGCTGTTCATCGCCGCCTACTTCGGCATGGCCGGATCCATCCGTCGCACACTGGCTCAGCACGGACTGCCGGTGGAAATCGGCGGCGTGACGCTGTTCTTCTTCAACACGCTCTACCTGCAGGGCCAGCTTCGCTGGATCTCGCGCTGGCAACAGACCGGCGCCAGTCAGCCGAGGGCCCCCAAGGGCGTGTTCTGGTTGCTGTGGCTGCCGGTGGTGGTGCTGGCGATATTGGCCGCGATGGCCATTCCGTCCTACCAAGACTATGTACATCGCGCGCAGGCGATGCAGCAGCCAAGCGAATAAGCCATCCGCCACACAACGAAGCCCGCCCTTATGGCGGGCTTCGTTTCATCAGGCCACGCGCGGCCATCGCCATGCCTGCCACGCGATGAGCAGCGACAGCACGGCCTCGATCACCCCGAGAAACTGGTAGAACGCCCACGCGCCCTGCATCGAGACCAGGATGATGACGGCGTAGACGGCGCCCAGCACGATGTTGAACCAGCGGCTCAACGACGCCGGCAGCGCCAGCGAGAGAAAGACCATGAGGCTGGGCATGGCCATCAGCGCGGCCGTGCCGAGCAGGACGCCCTGCGTGGTCGGACCCAGTGGCCCCATCTGCCCGTTCAGCATGTCCCGCAGGTTGCCGGGCTGGAACAGCCCGAAATAGTCGCCGTAGATGTAGCAGAACATCAGGCTGGCCCACAGCGCGGACAGTTTCAGCCGAACCGGTACCTTGATGTCATCGAGTGAAGGCGACTTGGCCATGACGATTCCATGCGTCGGGTCAGAAGGGATGGGAGGGCTGAACCGCAAGTTCGGGCCGGTGGCGGACACCCACCAGCAGCAACCACAGGCAGCTGCCGATTTCGCCGATGGCCGCGGGCAGGGTCATGTAGCTGGACATGACCATATCGGTGTATCCCGGCAACAGGATGCTGCAGAGCACGTCCACCACGTAACCCACGCAGCCGATCATAAGGAAGACGCCCAGGAACCGCGGCAGCAATCGCGAACGCAAGACCAGGAAGCCGAACGGGAACAGCCACAGCCCCCAGAACGCGCTGGTGATGAGCAATCCATGGCTGTAGCCGTCAAGCGACGCACGGGCGAGGGCCATCAACTGGCCGGACGGCTGCGCCATGTCGCTGCGCTCCAGCAGCGAGAGCAGATTCAGTCGCTCCACCAGGCTCATCAGGGCGAGCGGCACGCTGGTGACCACCAGGGCCACCATCACGGCGGCCACCACCGGGTCGACGGCGCGCAACAGGCGATAGAGCGCGAAGGCCAGCAGCAGGAACGCCACTTGTTCCACCAGGAAACTCGCGATGCCATAGCGCAGCAACGGCTCGAGCGCCGCCATGCGTGCGAGCGTCGCCTGTGGATCGCCATGGACGACCAGCCTGGAAGGCACGTAGGCCAGGCTGAAGACGCCCGTGACCACCACGATCAGATAGAGCAAGCCGGCCACCCGGGCCAGCCGAGATTCCTCACTCATGGGTCGCCTCCTTGTAGCCCCGTCAGCGGCCGGCTCGCGGGATTCATCCGCTGCCGGTGGGAGGTGCAGCTTGCGGGGTCACGTTATGACGAGGGGGAATGGGGGAGCTTGTGCCATTTGGCATGGCGGGCTGGGCACGAGGGGGATTGTTAGCCCGAACTTCGCCACGAACTGAGTGGCCGGGCTTTGGCTGTCGAACCATCCAAGCCGGGAGCCAAGAGTTCGCGGCGTGCGAGGCCAGGATTGTTCGCCCCATCCATGGGGCTCACCCCTCCGCGCTGCGCGCTCCGGGGCCAGCACTGCGCGCTGTCCAACAAGTTCCAGACAAATTTGTCGAACGACGTTCGTCTCCCGACCCTCCCAGCCAAAAACAAAAAGCCCGCCATGAAGGCGGGCTTTTTGTTTTTGGCTGGGAGACTAGGATTCGAACCTAGATAAACGGAGTCAGAGTCCGTTGTCCTACCGTTAGACGATCTCCCAAAACCCTGCTGAGCGGTACGCTCTGACTTGATGTACCGGCCAGTCGAAGCGGGATTAGCGCTTCGAGAACTGGGTAGCGCGGCGGGCCTTGTGCAGACCGACCTTCTTGCGCTCGACCTCGCGGGCGTCGCGGGTCACGAAGCCAGCCTTGCGGAGCTGGGTCTTCAGGGTTTCGTCGTACTCGATCAGGGCGCGAGCGATGCCGAGACGGATCGCACCGGCCTGGCCGGTGATGCCGCCGCCAGCGACGGTCACGTTGACGTCAAACTTGTCGGTCGCTTCGATCAGCTCGAGCGGCTGGCGCACGATCATGCGCGACGTCTCGCGACCGAAGAACTGGTCGAGGGTCTTGCCGTTGACGGTGATCGCGCCAGTGCCCTTGCGCAGGAACACGCGAGCGGCGGAGGTCTTGCGGCGGCCGGTGCCGTAGTTCTGCTGGATAGCCATGATGGTTCCTTAGATTTCCAGCGCCTGCGGCTGCTGTGCGGTATGCGGGTGCTCGGCACCGCCGTACACCTTGAGCTTGCGGTACATCGCGCGGCCGAGCGGATTCTTCGGCAGCATGCCCTTGACGGCGATCTCGATGACGCGCTCCGGATGCGTGGCCAGCAGGTCCTTGAGACTCGTGGTCTTCAGGTTGCCGACGTAACCGGTGAAGCGGTGGTACATCTTGTCGTCCAGCTTGGCACCCGTGACGGCCACCTTCTCGGCGTTGACCACGACGATGTAATCGCCGGTGTCGACGTGCGGGGTGAATTCCGGCTTGTGCTTGCCACGCAGACGGCGGGCGATCTCGGTCGACAGACGACCGAGCGTCTTGTCCGTGGCGTCAATCACGAACCAATCGCGCTTGACGCTTTCCGGCTTGGCGCTGAACGTTTTCATTTCAGAATACCTGGTCTGCCGCCACATGGGCGGTACACGTAATCGGTGGAACAAAGGCGCGAGATGATAACGGAGTTTTCATCAATCGCGCAAGCCCACCGACCGGTGGGATGCGAGCTGGCAATGATAGCATGACCAGCATGGCGCTTGAAAAGCCCCCCTATACCCGAGAGCAGAAGATCGTCGCCCTGGCCGACCAGTGCGTGCAGTGCGGGCTGTGCCTGCCCACCTGCCCCACGTATGGACTGGACGGCAACGAAGCGGAATCCCCGCGCGGCCGCATCGCCATCGCCGCCGCCCTGGCGCGGGGCGATGCTCAGCCCACCGAGGCCCTGCGGCTGCACCTCGATCATTGCCTTGGCTGCCTCAACTGCGAGCGCGTCTGCCCGGCCAACGTCAAATACGGCGAATTGCTGGTGGAAACGCGGGCGCTGACCGGCCCGTCGCACCATCGCCCGCGTGGCCTGCTGACCCTGCTGAAACAGCCGACGCTGCTGCGCCTGGCGGCCCGGCTGGGTGGCGCTACCGGCATGGCGCACTGGAAGCGGCGCCTCGCGGCCCGCCTTCCCGCCCATTCGGCCTGGCGGGCGGCGCTGGAAACGCTACCCGACGCACCCGATGTCGCGCGATCCGTGCCTGCCAGTGAGGTGTCGGCCGAGGGGACGACGGTCGCGCTGTTTCCCGGCTGCGTCGCCAGCGTCGAGGATGCCCGTGCCGAAGCATCGGCGATGGCGCTGCTGCGCGCCGCGGGTTATCGCGTCATCCGCTTGCCGGCCTTCTGCTGCGGCGCCATCGATCTGCACGGCGGGGACATGCTTGCCGCCGATGCACTGGCCGAACGCACGCGCGAGACCTGGGAAGCGTCGGGCGCAAGGCACCTGGTTACGGTCACGCCGGGCTGTCTCGGCACATTGCGCCGCGCCCTGCCTGACGTGCCGGTGGATGACCCGGCCAGCCTGCTGGCCACGCGGATCGAGCGGCTGCGTTTTCGCCCGCTTGCCCGGCGCATCGCGCTGCACCTGCCCTGTACCCAGATGAATGTCGCGCGCAACGAAGCTGCCCTGCAGAAGCTCCTGCGCGCCATTCCCGAGCTCGACCTGCAGGTGGTGCCGCGCGCGCCCTACTGTTGCGGCGCGGCGGGAACGCACATGCTGGAGTTTCCCGAGCGCGCCGCCCGCCTGCGCGACGCGACACTGGGACACATCGCCACCGTAGCGCCGCAGCAGCTGTTGTCGTCCAATATCGGATGTCGCCTGCACCTCGCCGCGGGCATGGATGCCGAGGGCCGGCACTGGCCGCACTCGCATCCGCTGACCCTGCTGGCGCAGCAACTGGAGAATCCGCCATGAACGCACGCACGCTCTCCCCGCTCGATCGCCTGCTGGCGGGCGTCGAACGCGCCCTGGAAACCGTGGCGGGCACACCGGAGGCCGCGCGCCCGTCACCGGCCGAGACCTTCGACGAGTCCGACATGGACGACGCCGAGCGCCGCCACGCCGCCGGCCTGATGCGCATCAATCACACCGGCGAAGTCTGCGCGCAGGCGCTTTACGACGGCCAGGCCGCGCTGGCGCGCCACGACGACAACCGCGCGCACCTGCTGCACGCCGCGGCCGAGGAAACCGACCACCTGGCCTGGTGCGCCGATCGCCTGAAGGAACTGGACAGCCGCCCCAGCCTGCTCAACCCGCTGTGGTACGCCGGCAGCTACGCCATCGGCGCGCTCGCCGCGCTCGCCGGCGACCCGGTCAGCCTGGGTTTCGTGGTGGAGACGGAACGCCAGGTGGAGGCCCACCTGGAGGAGCACCTGGACAAGCTGCCCCAGCAGGACGAGCGCTCGCGCGCCGTGCTGATGCAGATGCAGGCGGACGAGATCCGCCACGCACACGACGCCCGCGAACGCGGCGGCGTGGACCTGCCCTTCCCGATTCCGGGACTGATGCACCTGTCGTCAATGGTGATGAAGGCGGTGGCGTACCGGATTTAGTGCGCCCATCGCCCACCTGTGGGAGCGCACCCAGTGCGTGACCGCAACCTCCCGGCATCATCACCGCTCCGCGACGCCCCCTTGGGGGGGGGGCAGGCTTTTCGCGCACTGGGTGCGCTCCTACAGAAAAAGAGCCAGACGACTCGGCCGGAGGCATAAAAAAAACCCGCCTTTCGGCGGGTTTTTTCGTCACATCAGGTTGCGGCCGTGGAACAGTTCCTCGATCTCGCGGCGCAGCAGCGACTCGATGCGCTGGCGCTCCTTGAAGGACAGATCGTCGGCATGTGCCTCGAACAGATACGTGTCAAGGTCGAAATCCTTGATGTGCATCTTCGTGTGGAACATGTTTTCCTGGTACACGTTCACGTCGAACATCTCGTACTTCTGGCGGATGTGCTTGGCCAGGTAGTCCTGCACCGAGTTGATCTTGTGGTCGATGAAGTGCTTCTTGCCCTTCACGTCGCGGGTGAAGCCACGGACGCGGTAGTCGGCGATGACGATGTCCGATTCGAAGCTGTCGATCAGGTAGTTCAGGGCCTTCAGCGGCGAGATTACGCCACAGGTGGCCACGTCGATGTCCGCGCGGAAGGTCGCGATGCCGTTGTGCGGATGCGTTTCCGGGTAGGTGTGGACGGTGATGTGGCTCTTGTCCAGGTGCGCGACCACCGCGTCGGAGATGGTGTCGCGGCCCAGTTTCTCCACCACCGGCTCCTCGGAAATCAGGATGGTGACGGAGGCGCCTTGCGGATCGTAATCCTGGCGTGCGATGTTGAGGATGTTGGCACCGATGATCTCGGCCACATCCGTCAGGATCTGGGTGAGACGATCGGCGTCGTACTGCTCATCGATGTACTCGATGTAGCGCTGGCGCTGCTCCTCGGACACTGCGTAGCAGATGTCGTAGATGTTGAAGCTCAGGGCCTTGGTCAGGTTGTTGAAGCCCTGCAGACGCAGGCGCGGAAGCGGTTTCACCACAGCGACTCTCCATGGCCGGGATCGTGGCCAGCAGTAGAGGCGGGTTAGCTACAAGGGTCCCCGCTAGAAAATTGAACGTGAAAGCAGGAAGCTTCCACGACCCTTGTGACCGGATCGCGACAGGACCGCGTCCGAAAGACCGTGAAGTATGCGGCAAAAAAAGGGAAAACTGAACCTTCGGCAGCCCAGATTAGTTTGCCATAATGCCCGGAGGGGGAAGGATTTGGACTTGCGGGGGGCCGCGAGCGGACCCCGGAATGAATCGATGGGACTCAACGTGGCGCAACTCAAATATCAGCTACAGCAAGCTTTTGACCGTTCCCAGGCGCCGGCCAGCTTCGCTCCGGATCCGGCCTCGATGGAGCGCTTCCTGGCGCTTTGCCACCGGCGCCGCTACCCGGGCAAGACGGCCATCATCCGGCCCGGCGACCCGGCCAACACCCTGTATTACATCGTCGACGGCTCGCTGGCCGTTTGCACGGAAGATGAACAGGGGCGCGAGCTGATCCTGGCCTACCTGAGCCGCGGCCAGTTCATCGGCGAGATGGGCCTGTTCGTGGAACAGGCGCAGCGCGAGTCGATGGTGCGCACCCGTACCGCCTGCGAGATGGCCGAGATCAGCTACGAGCGCCTGTTCCAGCTGATGGAAGGCCCGCTGCGCGAGGAGTGCCCGAAGATCCTGTTCGCGATCGGCTCCCAGCTCACGCACCGCCTGCTGCGCACCTCGCGCCAGGTGAGCCGCATGGCCTTCATGGACGTGACCAACCGCATCTCCAAGACCCTGCTGGACCTGTGCCAGGAGCCGGATGCGATGACTCACCCGGATGGCACGCAGATCCGCATTTCCCGCCAGGAAGTGAGCCGCATCGTGGGCTGCTCCCGCGAAATGGTCGGTCGCGTGCTCAAGCAGCTGGAAGAGCAGCGCATGATCGACGTGGCCGGCAAGACCATCGTGGTGCGCGGCACGCGCTGATCGGTGGTTCCCGGCGGTCCCGGCCCTGTCCGGGACGAGCATGCCCGTTGGAACGACGCCGCCCCGGCCCCAGGCCCGGGCGGCGTCTTCGTTCAGGCCTTGGCGGCCGGGCGGGCGCGGGTGCCCTTGGCCGGCTGGTAGACCATGTAGACGTCGGCCCGCTCGTAGTGGGAACCGGGCCGGACGGCCGCCTGCATCACGAAGCCGGCCTGCTCGTACATGCGCAGCGCCGTCTTCAGGCGGCTGTTCGACTCCAGGAACAGCTCCCGGCCCTGGCGCCGGTGGAATTCCGCGACGGCCGCGGCCAGCAGGCTGCGCCCCGCGCCCATGCCGCGGAAGGTCTCGTCCACGCCCATCTTGGACAGCTCGTAGACGCCCGGCGATTCCTGCAGCAGGGCACAGGTGCCGATGACCTCGCCATCCAGGCGGGCGAAGAAGATCGCCCCGCCCGGCGCCAGCACATGGCGCTCGGGGTCGCCCAACAGTTCGCGATCGATGTCCTCGATGCGGAAGTGCCGTTCCAGCCACTGCGCATTGAGGCGATAGAAGTGCTCCTTCAGGGCCGGCTCGTAGGGCACGATCTCGAGCGTGGCACCGACCAGCGCGGCGTGCTCGGCCAGCATCGCCTCGACCACGGGACGCTCCTGCAGCGCCCGCTCCGTGGCGGCCAGCGCCGTCAGCAGGGTCTGCAGGCCGTCTTCACCGAGGGACTGCATGATGCCCCGCCTGACGGCGACCCAGATCGGGCCTAGCGCGGACAGGGCCTGGCGCCCCTTGGCGGTCAGCGCCAGCAGGCTGCGGCGGCCATCCTGGGCGTCCTTGCGCCGCTCCACCAGCTCCGCGTCCACCAGCTTGTCGGCCAGCTGGCTGACCGCCGAGTGGGTCTGGCCGATTGCCGTGGCGACATCGCTGACGGTGGTCTCGCCGTGTTCCCACAGGAAGCGCAGCACCGGAAACCAGCGCGACTCCACCCCCGCGCCGCAGGCGCGATAGACCTCGTCCACGGCCCCGTAGAAATGATCGCTCAGCGATTTGAGCCGGCTGCCAAGCGCCAATTGGGCGAGCGACGGGAGATACATGGCGGTTCCCTGCGATTCTTATGTAAGCCCTAACGTAGTTCCGCCACTGCGACAGAAGCAAGCGCCCGGGACGCGAACGCCCGCAGGCCGCGATCCTTTCGGCTCGCGCCCAGGGCATGCGCTCGGGGAGGCAGCGGCTCGCTAGAACCAGTCCACGCGGGTAATGGTGCGGCCAAGCGCCTTTTCCAGCTTCATGCACAGCTTCGGGGTGCCGTTGACCAGCACCACCTCGGCGGCAGGCTTCAGCATGGGGATATCGACCAGTGAATCGCTATAGGCCACATGCCACTCGCCAACGCCGGCCGCGGCCAGTTGGGCGGGCTTGCGGCGGCCGATGTTGTGCAATTTCACGCGCATGCCCAGCAGGCCCGGGCGCAGCTGCGAGGCGATCACTTCCACGCCGCCCAGGCCGAGCTGGGCCAGAATATGGGTGACCAGCTGCTGCTCGCAGCCCGTCACCACGATCACGCGATCCCCGTTGGCCTGGTGCCGGCGCAGCGCGTTGAGGCCGTCGCGGCAGAACTGGCGCGGCCGGCGCACCAGGTTTCCTGCAAACGCCTCCGCTGCCGCCCGGTAGCGACGTTCGCCCACGCCCAGCAGCCCGACGTGTACCAGCGTGCGCAGCGCCCGCCGGCGCGAGAACGGCGTCACCAGCATCAGCCAGGGCAAGGCCAGCACGGCGCCGAGCTTGCGCAGCAGTGAATGCTGGTAGCGGTCGCGCATGAAGAGGTGGAAGGCGTCGCCGTGGATCAGCACGCCATCGAAATCGAACAGCACGGTGCGCGGCGCGGCCACGACCGCGTCCGCCGCTGCCGGCATGGAACTGCTTTCCCCTGTGGACATCGCTGCTTACTTGGTATCGAACAATCGCTTGAGTTCCGCGCCCGGATCATCGGCGCGCATGAAGGCCTCGCCGACCAGGAACGCATTGATGCCGGCATCGCGCAGCGTGGCCACGTCGTCGGGCGTGTGGATGCCCGACTCGCTGACCAGGATGCGGTCGTATTCCATCAGCTGCTGCAGCTCGATCGAGGTGTCGATCGAGGTGTGGAACGTGCGCAGGTTGCGGTTGTTCACACCGATCAGCGGCACCGGCAGCGCCAGCGCGCGCTCCAGTTCCTCCGCGTCGTGCACTTCGCACAGCACGTCGAGGTCGAGCTCGGCGGCCAGCAACGACAGGTCCAGCAGGGCGGCGTCGCTCAACGCGGCCACGATCAGCAGGATGCAGTCCGCACCGATCACGCGTGCCTCGTACACCTGGTACGGGTCGATCACGAAGTCCTTGCGCAGCACCGGCAGCGAGCACGCGTCGCGCGCCTGCTGCAGGAAATCCTCGCTGCCATGGAAGAAGTCGCGGTCGGTGAGCACCGACAGGCAGGCCGCGCCGCCCTTCTCGTAGCTGCGCGCGATGGCGGCCGGATCGAAGTCGTGGCGGATCACGCCCTTGCTCGGGCTGGCGCGCTTCACTTCGGCGATCACCGCCGGCAGGCCGGCATCGACCTTGGCTTCGATGGCGCCCGCGAATCCGCGCGTGTCCGGTAGGTCGCCCACGCGCGCGGACAGTTCGACCAGCGGCAGTTTCGCGCTGCGCTCGGCGACCTCTTCGGTCTTGCGGGTGAGGATGCGTTGGAGGATGTCGGTCATGGCAAAAGCTTGCGGGGATAGGGCATGAAGAGGGCGTGAGCGTCAGGCACTTTCCGCCAGACGCCGAGTCGCCGCCACGAAGTCGTCCATTTTCGCACGAGCCGCGCCGCTGGCGATGGTGGCACGCGCGAGCTCGATGCCGGCGGCGATGGAGTCCACCACGTTCGCGGCGTACAGCGCCGCGCCAGAGTTCAGGCACACGATGTCGTGGGGCACGCCGCGGTGCCCTTCCAGCGCCTCCAGCAGCATGGCGCGCGATTCCTCCGCGTTCTCCACGCGCAGGTTGCGGCTGGACGCCATGGCCAGGCCGAAGTCCTCGGGCTCTACCTCGTACTCGCGCACTTCGCCGTCGCGCAGCTCGCCCACCAGCGTCGCCGCGCCCAGCGAGATTTCGTCCATGCCGTCGCGCCCCCACACCACCAGGGCATGCCTGGCGCCGAGCTGCTGCAGCACGCGCACCTGGATGCCGACGAGGTCGGGGTGGAACACGCCCATCAGGATGTTCGGCGCGCCGGCCGGGTTGGTCAGCGGCCCCAGGATGTTGAACAGCGTGCGCACGCCCATTTCCTTGCGCACCGGCGCCACCACCTTCATGGCCGGATGATGGTTTGGCGCGAACATGAAGCCGATGCCCACCTCCTGCATGCACTGGGCGACCTTCGCCGGCGGCAGGTCGATGACCGCGCCCAGCGCCTCGAG